>ENA-USUM01002283-USUM01002283.1-human-gut-metagenome-genome-assembly--contig:-NODE-2283-length-11550-cov-89.470845_pt1 | contig 11550 bp, 9 predicted proteins | sample MGYA00250063_ERZ773402 | MGnify/ENA primary metagenome ERZ773402 (study PRJEB29103, sample SAMN06112030) | human gut metagenome | biome: human gut; feature: ankylosing spondylitis patient; material...
CGAAGCGCCCTACCATGTACAGGAGCTGAGCCGCCGGGAGATGTTCTCCCACATGACCGAGGGCTCCCGCGCCGGCACCAAGAAGCTGCTGCAGATGCTGCCCGGTCTGCGCAGCGAGGAGGACAGCGCCGCCGACTTCCGCCTCATGCTCCACCAGCGGACAAAGCAGCTCAAGGCTGCTTCCGAGACGCCGCTGCGCTACGGCTGGTATCTGCCGAACTTCACCCAGAAGTGCTTCGGCTGCGGCAAGTGCGAGAAAGCCTGCCGCTCCGGTGCGCTCAAACTGGAGGACCTGCCCGACGGCCAGACCCGCGTGGTCATCACGCCCTGGAAGTGCAGTGAGTGCGGCGTCTGCGTCGCGGCCTGCTCCAACAGCGGCATCGACGGCATGAAGCTGCGCCAGCTCACCACCCTCGGCCCGGTGAGCGTCTACAAATGCAGCAAGACCCTCTGCGCCGACTGCGGCAAGCCCATCGCACCGAACAGCTCCGAGGGCATCTGCTCGGTCTGCCGCATCAAGCGCCGCACCAAGCAGCGTCAGGAGGAGGCCGCAGCCCGCGCCAAGGAGCGGATCGCCGAGCGCGAGGCCCGCAAGGCAGCGGAGGAGGCCGCAAAGGCCGCTGCCGCAGAGCTGGCCGCTGAAAATGCAGCCAATGCTGCCGGTGCCGCCGCAGCCGAAACGGCAGCAGCTCCCGTCTCTGCCGCACCTGCCGCCGCGGCGGCAACAGCTGTTTCTGTTGCAGAAACAGCATCTGCACCCGAAAAGGATTGACGCGGCCGCAAATCAATGCTATACTCAGTCATGACCACACTGTTTGGTGGACGGGACTGTTACAAAGGAGTAACGGATGGATTTCCGTTGCTCTTTTTTCATAAAAAATGGTCCATTTGTCCGTTGCCGGGAAACAGCGGACACCGCACAACGCGATGCTGTCCTTTGTACAGCAAAAACAAGAAAAGAGGGAATTTATGATGAACACTTCCATCTCCCGCCGTCAGTTCCTGAAGGCCAGCGGCCTGGCAGCCGCCGGTGCCTGCGCAGCCGGCCTGCTGACTGGCTGCGGCGGCTCTTCCTCCGGCAGCGCTTCCGGCGCAGCCTCTTCCGGTTCCGGCTCCAGCTACACCATCCTGTACGACAGCCAGCCCGCCACCCTGAACTACCTGACCACCGGCACCGACCTTGAGATGGTCGTGGGCGCAAACTGCGTGGATACGCTGGTCGAGTACGACAACAAGGGCGTCATGCGCGAAGGCCTGGCCACCAGCTGGGACTGGGATGTCGACACCCTGACCTGGACGTTCCATCTGCGTGAGGAGAACTGGGTGGACTGCAACGGCGAGGTCGTGGCCCCCGTCACCGCACAGGACTTCGTGGACGCTCTGAAGTACGTCCTGACCCCGGACTACGCCGCCTCCAACGTGGGCCTCGTCACCGCTTACATCGCAGGCGCTGACGACTACTACAACTACCACGTCTATCTGAACAACGCCAACACCGGCGTCGTGGACGATGACGGCACCACCTACACCGTGGACGGCAGCGGCGTCGTCACCGTGACTGCCCCCGACTCTGACCCTGCCACCTACGCACCGGTGGACTTCGACGCCGTGGGTGTCACCGCTGTGGATGACCACACCCTGACCTACACCCTGACCTACGACTTCCCGGGCTTCCTGAGCCTGCTGTGCTATCTGCCCTACGAGCCCGCTTACGGCCCGCTGCTGGAAGAGACCGGCGACCAGTTCGCCACCAGCGCAGAGACCACCTACAGCTGCGGTGCCTTCTATCTGGCCGCCTACGAGTCTCTGGAGACCTGGGTCATGAAGAAGAACCCCGAGAACTACGACGCTGACAACGTCTTCATCGACACCATCAGCCGCATCTACAACGCCGAGGCCAGCGTCAACGGCCCCGAGATGATCAAGCGCGGCGAGATCGACGAGGCCACCATCGGCTCCGACATCCTCGACAGCTGGCTGTCCGACGACACCACCAAGGACATGGTGTCCATGGACCGCCCCAACACCAACTACACCTACTTCTATATGTTCAACTTCATGCCCTTCTCCCACGAGTTCTCCAACTGGAGCGTGGAGGGCATGGATGCTGAGTACGAGCCGGAGAACTGGGCCAAGGCCATCAACAACACCAACTTCCGCAAGTCCTTCCTCTACGGCATCAACAACTCTGTCACGCTGGCCGTCAAGGCACCCGAGGGCTACGACAACTACAAGCTGAACACCATCACGCCCCCCAGCTTCTGTGCCAACGCTGACGGCGTGGACTACCTCAAGTGCGGCGACCTGGCCAATATCACCGAGTTCTTCGACGAGGCGAAGGCCAAGGAGTACCGCGACGCTGCCATCCCGGAGCTGACCGCTGCTGGTGTGACCTTCCCCATCAAGGTGCAGATGCCCTACAATCCCTCTTCCACCGACTGGGACAAGCAGTGCCAGGTGTTCAAGCAGCAGCTCGAGAGTGTGCTGAACGACGGTTTCGATTTCATCGACATCATCATCACTGCCGGCCCCTCCGACAGCTTCCTGTCCAGCGTCCGCCGCAACGGCAAGTTCGCTTTCCTGCAGTGCAACTGGGGCGCTGACTACTCCGATCCCCAGACCGAGACCGACCCCTTCTATCAGGCTGAGGGCGCACGCGGCAGCCGCTACGCCTTCCTGCGCACCGGCGTCGAGGACGGCTTCATCACCGGCGACACCGCGGACGCCGTCATGAACTACATGAAGGCCATCGAAGAGGCTGTCAAGATCACCGACGACATCAACGCCCGCTACGATGCCTTCGCCAACGCCGAGGCTTCCCTCATCAACAATGCCCTCGTCGTCCCCCTGGGCATGAGTATCCCGGCCTACATCGCCACCCGTCTGAACTACTGGGAGGGCCAGTACGCTTCCACCGGCTTCTCCAACAAGCGTCTGAAGGGCATCCACGTCCTCGACCACTACATCTCCATGAGCGAGTACGAGGCCAACCGCGACGCCCGCTAAGACTTTTTGAGTCTGTCCGCTCCAAAGCTCTCCGTTTTCCCACAGGAAAGCGGAGAGCTTTTCGTTTCTGAATCCTCTTACATGAATTTTTGTAACGAACTTTGCCAAATCACTTTCCAAAAGTGGTTTTTTGTTGTATTCTATTCCTATCCGACATTCATTTTATAAAAGAGAGGGGTGCGCACAGATATGCTCAAATATCTGGCGAAACGCATCGGGCGCTCGATACTGACCCTGTTTATTATCGTCACGCTCGTTTTCTGCCTTTTGCGGCTGATGCCGGTGGAAGGCTATTTTGCTAACTACGAAAAAATGACCGAGGCCCAGATACAGGCCGGCTTACAGTCCATGGGCCTGCTGGACCCGCTGCCGGTGCAGATCGGCCGCTTCTGGGTCAATATGCTCCACGGCGACCTCGGCGTGAGCCACATCTATAAGGTCAACGCCTCCGTCACCAGCATCCTCGCTAAGAAGCTGCCCATTTCCATCCAGATGGGCGTGTACGCCATGCTGCTGAGCCTTGTCATCGGCATCCCGATGGGCCTGTTCATGGGCCGCTTCAAGAGCCGCTGGCCCGATAAGATCGGCACGGCCATCATCGTCCTCATCCAGGCTGTGCCTGCGGCAGTGTATTATCTGTACATCCAGATGTACGGCACCACCGCGCTGAACGTGGGCCTGCTCTTCGACGCCTCCAACTGGAAATACTGGGTGCTGCCCGTCTGCTCCATGAGTCTGGGCAACGTGGCGTTCTACGCCATGTGGCTGCGCCGGTACATGGTGGACGAGAGCAACAAGGACTATGTCCGCCTTGCCCGTGCCAAGGGCGTGAGTGAAAACAACATCGCCCTGCGCCACATCTTCCGCAACGCAATGGTGCCGCTGGTGCAGTATATTCCCTCCGCCTTCCTGAACACTGTGGTCGGCTCCATCTACATCGAAAGCCTCTACAGCATCCCGGGCATGGGCGGCCTGCTGGTCACCTGTGTCCAGCGCCACGACAACACGATGGTGCAGGGCATCGTTCTGCTCTACGCCTGCGTGGGCATCATCGGCCTGATTCTGGGCGACCTGCTCATGGTGCTCATTGACCCCCGCATCAGCTTTGGCAAGAAAGAAGGTGGCCGATAATGCTTTTCCGTATGAAAGATGAAAAAGCACACCAGCTCGAGGCAAAGCTGGATAAGTTACAGGCGGACGGCCCCGCCGCATGGGCAAAGCTGCCCGAAGAAGAGCTGTTCACCCCCGCCGGATTCAGCGAAGAGCGGGCCGAGGCCACGTCCTACTCCAACTACAGCTACTGGGGCAGCACCTTCCGCGCCTTCTTCAAGAACCGCGTGGCCGTGCTGCTGCTCGTCGCCCTCATCGCCGTGGTGGCGTTTGCATTTTTGCAGCCCTACCTGCCCGGTCAGGTAGACCCCAACCTCTGCGCCGTGGATCCCGCCACCGGCATCCAGTACCGCAACATCGCCCCCGGTGAAAAGGGCTTCATCTGGGGTTCCAACGCCATCGGCCAGGACCTCTGGGCCCGCATCTGGGCCGGCGCCCGCACCAGCCTGACCATCGCTTTCTTCGTGGCCCTTATCGAGGCCGTGGTGGGCATCACGGTGGGTGTGCTCTGGGGCTATGTCCGTCAGCTGGACTTCTTCTTCACCGAGCTGTACAACATCTGCGACAATGTGCCTTCCACCATCATCCTGATCCTTATTTCCTACGTCGCCAGCCCCAGCGTCCAGACGCTGATCCTGGGCATGTCCATCACGGGCTGGATCGCCATGGCGCGTTTTATCCGCAACCAGATCCTCATCATCCGTGACCGCGACTACAACGTGGCATCCCGCTGCATCGGCACCCCCACCTCCCGCATCGTGGTGCGCAACCTGCTGCCCTACCTCGTGTCGGTCATCATGCTCCGCATGGCCCTGACCATCCCCGCCGCCATCGGCAGCGAGGTCTTTATCACCTACATCGGCCTCGGCCTCTCTGTCGAGGTGCCTTCTCTGGGCAACCTCATCAACGATGGCCGCAAGGTCATGATGCAGGCCGGCCTGCGCTATCAGCTGCTCTACCCCACCATCATCCTCAGCTTCGTCACCATCGCGTTCTACCTCATCGGCAACGCCTTCTCTGACGCAGCCGACCCCAAGAACCATCTGCAGTAAGGAGGGACAGGCATGAAAAAGAATGAACTGATCCTCTCTGTGCGGGATCTCAACATCAAATTCAATCTGCGTGGAAAGATCCTCCACGCCATCCGGGGCATCGACCTCGATGTCTACCACGGCGAAGTCCTCGCCATCGTGGGCGAGTCCGGCTCGGGCAAGAGCGTGTTCACCAAGTCCTTCATGGGCCTGCTGGACTCCAACGGCTCCATCACTTCCGGCACCATCGACTACTTCGGTGCCGACGACCACCAGCCCATCCGGCTCTCCGAGTTGAAAAAGGAGAAGGACTGGCTGAAAGTCCGCGGCCACGAGATCGCCATGATCATGCAGGACCCCATGACCAGCCTGAACCCTCTGAAGACCATCGGCGACCAGATCATGGAGGCCGTAGAGCTCCATCAGGGCCTCAAGGGCGCTGCCGCCAGGGAGAAGACCCTCGAGTACCTGCGGGATGTCGGCATCGCCGACCCGGAAGTGCGCTTCAAGCAGTATCCCCACGAGTTCTCGGGCGGTATGCGCCAGCGCGTCGTCATCGCCATTGCCGTAGCCTGCAACCCGCAGATCCTTATCTGCGATGAGCCCACAACGGCTCTGGACGTGACCATTCAGGCCCAGATCCTCGAGCTGCTGAAGGAGATGCGGGTCAAATATAACCTCACCATCATCCTCATCACCCATGACCTCGGCGTCGTGGCCAACATCGCTGACCGTGTGGCCGTCATGTATGCCGGCGACATCGTGGAGATCGGCACTTCGGACGAAATTTACTACGACCCCCGCCATCCCTACACTTGGGCGCTGCTGTCCAGTATGCCCCAGATGGGCGTGAAAGGCGAAGACCTGTTCAACATTCAGGGTACGCCCCCGAACCTCTTCACGGAAATTCACGGCGACGCTTTCGCGCCCCGCAACCCGCTAGCGCTGAAGATCGACTTCGTCAAGCGTCCCCCTTATTTTGATGTCAGCACGACCCACCGGGCCAAGACGTGGCTTCTCGACCCCCGCGCACCCAAGATAGAACCGCCCGCCGCTGTGCGGATGCTGCAAGAGGAGGGCAAATAACATGGCAGACGAACGCGAAGTTCTGGTCGAGGTAAAAAACCTCGAAGTGACCTACGGCTCCGGCCGCAAGGCTTACAAGGCCGTCAAGAACGCAAACTTCACCATCTATAAGGGCGAGACCTTCGGTCTGGTGGGCGAGTCCGGCTCGGGCAAGACCACCATTGGCCGGGCTATCATGCGCATCCTGCCCACCTCGGGCGGCGAGGTGTTCTATAAGGGCCAGAAGATAAACGGCAAGATCTCCCACGCGCTGGACAAGCAGGTCATCAAGGAAATTCAGATGATATTCCAGGACCCCCAGTCCTCCCTGAACGAGCGCGCCAAGGTGAGCTACATCGTAGGCGAGGGCCTGATGAACGTCCGGCCCGACCTCTCCGCCGCCGAGCGGGACGAAAAAGTCCGTCAGGCGCTGCTGGATGTGGGCCTGCTGCCCGAGTTTGCGTCCCGCTTCCCCCACGAGTTCTCGGGTGGCCAGCGCCAGCGCATCGGCATCGCCCGGGCTCTCATCGTGGAGCCGGAATTCATCATCGCCGACGAGCCCATCTCGGCACTGGATATGTCCATCCGCGCCCAGGTCCTGAACCTTCTGCGCCATCTGCAGAAAGAGCGCGACATCACCTACCTCTTCATCGCTCATGACCTCTCCGTCATGCGCTACATCTCCGACCGCATCGCCGTCATCCACAAGGGCGACATCGTGGAGCTGGCCGACGCCGAAGAGCTTGTGACCCACGCCATCCACCCTTATACCCGCAGCCTGCTGTCGGCCATCCCCATGCCCAGCCCCCGCCGCGAGCGGCAGAAAAAGCTGCTAGTCTATGACCCTTCCATGCACGACTACTCCACGGAGGCTCCCCAGTGGCGGGAGCTGCGGCCCCGTCACTGGGTGCTCTGCAGCGCCTCCGAGGCCGAAGACTGGTGCCGGGAATTGTAAACTTTTTCTTGCGTTTTTCTCATTGCAGCCTCTCTGTTTATTGACTTTTGTTCTCTGCTCTACTACAATAACAGGAGTGGCTTTGTAACAAAACGAAACAAAACATTGGCCCCCGCGCGGGTCTACAAACATAAAGGAATGAGAAATTGATGACGACGCAGAATCCTGTTTACGCATCCCAGGCCAAACCCTGGCTCAAATACTACGCTCAGAAGTACATCGACCAGACCCTGCCCACCCTTTCGGCATTCGATTTTGTCTGCCATCGGAACCAGAACCATCTGAACGATACGGCACTGGACTACTATGGCCGGAAGTTCACCTACGCCGACCTCATCGTCAATGTCAAAAAGACTGCTGCCGCCCTGCGGGGCGTCGGGGTCAAAAAGGGCGACATCGTGACGGTGGTCAGCGTCATGACCCCTGAGGTCATCGCTCTGTTCTACGCCGCTGACATGGTCGGCGCCACCCTGAACCTTGTGGACCCCCGCTACAGCGTCGAGGGCATCCATGAGTATATCGAAGAGGTGGACTCCCACCTTCTCGTCTGCCTGAACGTCGTGTACGAGCGCTGCCGTCAGGCCGCAAAGCGCACCAACGTGGAAAAGGTCATCGTCCTCTCTCCGGCCGACTCTCTGCCCCCGGTGATGGCCGTAGGCTACAAGCTGACCACCCCCGACAAGAACAAATATGCCTCCAACGTCATCCGCTGGAAGCAGTTCATCAAGGGCGGCGAGGGCCAGAGCACCGCTGCGGAGCCCTATGACCCCGACCACGCTTGCGTCGTCGTCCACACCGGCGGCACCACCGGTTCTCCTAAGGGCGTCATGCTCACCGACAACTGCTTCAACGCCATCGCGCAGCAGTTCCGCGCCTACGATAAGCTGTTCCACCGGGGCCAGAAGCTCATGAACATCATGCCCCCCTTCATCGCCTACGGCTACGCCTGCGGCGTCCATCTGCCGCTGGTGCTGGGCTTCACGGTCATCATCATCCCCAACCTCGACCCGGCCAAGCTGGGCAGTCTGGTGCTGAAGTACAAGCCCGAGCATATGTTCGGCGTGCCCTCCCACTACCAGCAGCTGGCCGCTGACCCCAAGCTGCGGGATAAGGATCTCTCCTTCATTCTGAACTACGCCGCCGGCGGCGACTCCATCGCCCGGGGCGCAGAGCAGACCGTCAACGACTTCCTCGCCGCCCATGGCGTCCGCTACCCGATGGCAAAGGGCTACGGCATGACCGAGGTATCCTCTGCCGCTACCGTGGCTGCCGGCGCAGACAACAAGCCCGGCAGCGTTGGCATCCCGATGGTCAACACCATCATCGCCGCCTTTGAGCCGGGTACTGACAGGGAACTGCCCATCGGTGAGCGCGGCGAGCTGTGCATCTCCGGCCCCACCACCATGAAGGGCTACTACAATAAGGCTGACGAGACGGCCATGATCCTTCGCCGCCACCCGGATGGTCGCATCTGGGTCCACACCGGCGACATCGGCTATCTGGACGAGGACGGCTTCGTTTACCTCGACTCCCGCATCAAGCGTCTCATCATCCGCCACGACGGCTTCAAAGTCTTCCCCTCCATGATCGAGAATGTCGTCAGCCGCCACCCCGCTGTGCATCAGTGCTCTGTGGTGGGCTGCACCGACAAGGACCATGTGCAGGGCCGTCTGCCCTTCGTCTACATCGTGCTCAAGGCCGACACCACCGCCAAGAAAAAGCAGGTGATACGGGAGCTGGAGCGGATGTGCGCCGAGGAGCTGCCCGAATACGTCCAGCCCGTGGCCTACAAATTTATCCTCAGTATGCCCATGACCCCTGTGGGCAAGGTTGATTACCGTCAGCTCGAAGCTGACATCTCCCCCCGCGACTATTGATTTTCATGAAAGGACTCTTCTGCCATGAACAAGCGTTTTGCAAGTCTGGCGGTCTCTGCCCTGCTGCTCGTCTCCCTGCTCAGTGTCCCTGCGCTGGCCGAGGGGACCGAGGCCGCTGCGGACGCCGCCGGCGATGATCATGTCATCGTCACCCTGAACCCGGAGGCTGCCCTGCAGCCCGAGACTCCGGCGGAAGCTGCGGCTTCTGCCACCGAAACGGCTCAGGCCGACCCGGTCCCTTCTGCGGACGACGCAAAGGAGGCAGCGGCCGCTGCTGAGGCCGAGGTCAAGGTCGATGACACCAAAGAGGAAGATAAGGACGAGCAGCTCACCTACGTCGCACTGGGCGACAGCATCGTGTCCGGCGTCGGCCTGGCCGATGTCCAGTACAGTGCGCGCTCCGGCTACAGCGTCGATATGGCTCCCAACTTCCATGGCTACTCTCCCAACTGCTATGTCGGCAAGGTGGCTGCAGCTCTCGGCCTCGACCGTGACCACGCCATCAACCTCGGCCTGCCGGCCCTGACGGCTCCCGACCTCGCGGACATGATCCGGTACGGCAAGATGCCCCAGATGAACATGGCGTCCGGCTGCGAGTACAACTACCCTGAGTTCCAGGACTACATCCGCAAGGCCGACGTCGTCTCCGTCCAGATCGGCTCCAACGACGCCTTCGTCCCCTGCATCGTGGCTCTGGGCAACGCCACCAATTGGAAGAGCGAGAAGCTGGCCGCTACCATTCTGGCCGGCGACCTGCGCAATGAAGGTTCCGGCTCCACCATGTCCACCATCTACCGCAGCATCAAGGCGATGGACCTGACCAAAGCCGAGAGGGACGCCACCTGGAATCTGCTCTTCTCCGGCATGAGCAAGATCTGCGACGAGACTTACCCCAAGACCACCGCAGCCCTCATCTCCATTGTGCAGGAGATCCGCAAGCTGAACCCGGATGCCCAGATCATCCTCGTGGGCTACACCAACCCTGTGCCGCTCATCCCCTGCTGGCGCAGCTACTTCAACAAGCTGAACAAGTTTGAGAAGCAGATCGCCAAGACTTATAACTTGACTTATGTGGCCATCCCCAACACAGAAACCACCCTCGACGTGCATCCCACCATCAAGGGCCACCAGTACATCGCCAACAAGCTTGTGAACGCCATCGAGAATCCGTAATCAACAAATACAGCAAAGCCCCCGTTTCCAGCTGGAAGCGGGGGCTTTTTCCTACAATACATTATGCGGCCAGAGCCTTTTTGATGTTTTCAAAGACGGTGTCGCTGTCCTCACAGCAGACCATGACCACCTCGCCGGTGGGGACAGTCGCCACGCGGGCGGCAGAGGCGATCTGGTACTGGTCTTCGAGGTAATGCTCCATGGACTTCTGCTGGCTCTGGACATAGGCATCCATCGCATCCACCACGTCCTGCGTCTTGCCCTCGGCGGGCTTGACGATGGCCACGCCGTAGACGCTGACCATCATGCCGGACACTGAGGCGGCGAAGTCGTCGTACATATCGTCCTCGAGGCCCAGCAGAGGCATCATCATGTTGGCCACCTCATCGGAGAGCTGGTCGGCCTCATACTCGGCGCTGTAGCCGTACTGGGCCGTGAACTTGCCATCCTCGCCTTTGGTGAATATCATCTCATACTTGTTGTCCTCGTCGCTGCGGGCGTCGTGGAGGATCTGAGTGTAATCTTTCTTCGCGGCAGAAGACGCGCTGCCGGAGCTGCCCGACGCGCCGCAGCCCACCAGAGCCAGCAGCATGACGCCGGCCATCAGACAAGCAATGATACGTTTCATATTCAATTTATCCTTTCGTTCGCAGGGTGAGGTTTTCGGTGTGCAGTGATAGTATTTGATGATTTATCCCTGCTATTCGGTAAACGACCCACGGCGGGCGAAAATTGCACCCACAAGTGTAACAGTTCTATGAACGCTTACAGCATCATGGCCTCAAGGTCACCATGATTGACGGGCGTCGAGAGGATGATCTGGGTGCTGGTGGTACCCAGCTTCTGGAACTGTAAGATAAGATGCTCCAGCTGGGGCATACTGCCGCAGCTCACCTTGATGAGGAAGGTGTAAGCGCCCGTGACGTGGTAGCACTGCAGCACCTCTTTGCTGTTCTTCATCAGCTCCACCAGCTCGTCCCGCTGGGACGGGGCCACCGAGAGGCTGATGAGAGCATCCACATAGACCCGGTCAGACGGGCGGTTGAGCATCACGGTATAGCCGCTGATGATGCCGTCCGTTTCCAGCTTGTGGATGCGGCTGGAGACAGCGGGACTGGTCAGCGCCACCTTTTCGGCGATCTCCTTCACCGGCATACGGGCGTTCTTTGCGAGGAGGGCGAGAATCTTGCGGTCCAAATCGTCCATAGGAAAAGTACTCCTTTTGAAATATGTTACATTACATAAAATTTTCTGAAAGTAAAGTTTTATTGTTGTGGCAATAGCACAACCTGTGCAAAAATCAGTTTTCGTTTTTCCGTCTTTAATTATATAA
>ENA-USUM01002309-USUM01002309.1-human-gut-metagenome-genome-assembly--contig:-NODE-2309-length-11492-cov-5.090583_pt1 | contig 11492 bp, 4 predicted proteins | sample MGYA00250063_ERZ773402 | MGnify/ENA primary metagenome ERZ773402 (study PRJEB29103, sample SAMN06112030) | human gut metagenome | biome: human gut; feature: ankylosing spondylitis patient; material...
TCGGAAGTGGAGATAGACATGAAGCTGAAAGAATACTTTTCCGGGAGCGCGGCCCGGAGACCAGGCAAATCCGGTCTCCGCGAGGGCGAGGCTCCGGACGTCGGCCGAAGCCTGACGCATCCGACATGGCATCCGGGCGGCGGGGGCTTGTCGAGCCGGATTCTGGCCCGGCTCGGCGCGCCCCGGCCGCCCGTCATAAAGCGCCCGTGATTGGGAACACTCAGTTATGTGAGAATTTATATCGAACCCGTTGTACGCACCAGAGGAGTTCCCGTGGAAGGCCCGTTCTCCATCTTCAAAATCCCGCTCGTGCAAAGCTCGCTGTGGGCGCTCGCCCTTGCGCTCGTAACCGCCATCGCCGCTCGCGTGGCAACGCGCATCCTCAAGCGCTACCTCAACCAGGAGAGCAATCCCCTGCCCTCCTCCAGCATCATCATCAATATCGCCCGCGGCGTGATCTGGGCGACGGGCATCAGCGTCATCTTGGATGCATGTTTTGGCGTTAACGCCAATGCGCTCGTAGCCGCTCTTGGCGTCGGCGGCATCGCCGTCTCGCTCGGCTTCCAAGACACGCTGTCCAACCTCATCGGCGGCTTGCAGGTGACCTTCATGGGCATCGTCAAGCCCGGCGACAATATCGAGGTCGGTGCCGAGGCGGGCGTCGTTCAAGATGTGACCTGGCGTCACACCACCATCCGCGACGCCATGGGGCAGACGGTGATCATCCCCAACTCGATTATTTCAAAAACCGCCCTCGTGCATCTACTGCCGGCCAACCGTGTGGCTGTTCCGTTCGCCGTACCGCGCGTTGGCGAAGATGGCTGTGCCCATACTCAGCACATGGACGATCTCGCCAAGCAGCTCGCAGCTCTGGCGCTCGAGGCCGGCGAGGGTGTCTCCCCCGTCATCGACGGCCCGCGCGTCCTGTTCTCCGAGATCTCGGAGCTCGGTATCAAGGGCAAGATCATCCTGCAGGTCGAGGACACATCGAAAACGTCCGCTGCCGCAGACGCCATCGTGCGTGCTATCGCAGCGCTCGTATAGCCATCTTTAAACGGTAAGCTATCTCGTCACTCTGCGAGATACGACAATCATCGATCCGCCCAGCAGTGCAATGAGACCGACCAGCAGCATTTGAACGTCTCCCGTTGTGGGCAAATCAAACCAGGGAAATATGCCGTTGGAGTCGGGCACGCCCGGATCAGCCGGCTCAGGAGCAGCCCCTTCTATTTCCACCTTGGGATTTGCGACAACTTGATATTCAAGGGAATCGCTCACGCGCGTGGGCACAGATATGAGCATGGGGTCGACGAGCGCTCGGTCGTTCGCAGGCGCAGCTGCCACGCGCCTCACCAGATACATGCCCAGCCGCAAGCCCTGTGCAGATATCTTGCCTTGAGCATCCGTGGAGCCCGTCGCGTCTGCAGCGATCCCGTTGCGCGCAGCAAGCTCGGCCGCCTCCCGGGCCTTGCTCCGGAGCTGTCCCGCGTCCAAGCCGCCCCATTCGCAGCCAATCGAAGCAAACGGTCCTGTTGTCTCGTACACCAGCTCCCCGTTAACAACCTGGGCGGCAGCTACCAAGGAGAACTCGTAGGCGTCTCCCGCCAGCGGCACATCGACCCCATCACGGTCGACATTGCACGTCAGGGTGATGGAACCCGTAGCATATGCGGCTGCGCACATAGGAGGCAGCGCCACAAACATGCATGCAAATGCCAACGCGACAAGGAACGTCACGCTATTTAAAATGCCTGCCCGCATGTTCATGAGCTTCCCCCTTTCCGGGTGCCGCGTGCGCCCCGCCGTGTTCTTCCAAAAACCCATCCTTGTCCCGTCGCTCCAATTGCCGCAATCTCATTCCCGCCAAAACGACCGCTAGGAGGATGAGAGCAGCGATCAACGCAAGATGTGGCCACGACAGGTTGATCGGATTTCCCATCACGCCGACCTCGCCTTCCATAGAGGGCAAATACGGAATGGCATGAGCCCGCACGAGCAGTCGATGTGAGTTGATGGCATACGGCGTGCATGTAACGAGGGTCACGTAGTCAGCCCGAGGTTCGATTGCAAGCGCTTCGGTCTCCTCAGGTAGCACCGTGAGAATTTGATCGACCTGATAGGCAAATGTCTCCTTGAGAACCTTCACGTAAAAGATGTCACCAAGCTGCATCTTATCGAGCTCGGTGAAGAGTTTTGCGGACGGCAGTCCGCGGTGGCCAGAGATCGCCGCGTGGGTGGACGCACCGCCCACGGGCAGCGACGAGGTCTCGATGTGGCCCGTGGCCACCTGCAGGACCTTTTCCTCGGTGGTGTGGTAGATGGGCATGGTCTCGTCGAGGCGCGGGATGGTGATGTAGCCCATGACGCCCGTACCGGTGAGGTCGAGCAGGCCCATGTACTCATCGCGAAGCTGGGCGGCCGTCGAGGCGTCGATGGCATCCCAGCCGCCGTCGGCAGCCGGGATGCCCGAAAGCCCCGCGAGCTTGGCATTGTAGGTGCGGGCAGCATCCATGAGCTGCGCCGCCTCTTCATCGGTGAGCTCGTCGACCACTTCGCTGTACTGCTCGATCACGCGTGTGGCGTTGCGCAGGTTGAGGAAGTTCGAGATGGTCGGGTAGAGCACCAGCAGGATGCCGCCGATGATTGCCAATGTCGAGAACCAGTCGCGGGACTTTTTCATTGCGAAACCCGATTACGCAACGGTCTTGGCCGTGCGCTTGCGGTAGACACCGTAACCGATGACGGCGGCACCGACGAGGGTGAACAGGATGGTGCCCATGCCGCCGGTCTCGGGGAGCAGGGTGCCAGCCTTGTTGACGATCACAACCGCATGATCGCCGTGGGCGGCGTTAGAGGACTCTCCATACACGACGCTATGGCTCTTAAGAGTTCCGTCCTCGTTGTAGGTTGCCGCAATAACGACTTTTACAGGCTTCGCAAGTTTGTTGTAGCCTTCGGGGGCTTTGACCTCTTCAACCCAGTAGGTACCCTCTTCAAGACCCTCGACGTTGAACTTGCCCGTGTCGTCGGTGGTGATGGTTTCAACAGAACCGTTGGCGTTCAGCACGTATTTACCGTTGTTCTTGTCGTCAAACTTCAAGGCAGTATCGTCGCCACCGAATGCGCCATCACCTTTATCTTGCCAAATCTTGAACTCGGCACCGGCAAGGGCCGTTTGCTTCTCATCCTGCTTATTGATGCCAAACTTGAAGGTATAGGCATGCGTCTTGTCGGGAGTGGACGTGCCCGTTCCACCCTGAGGATTCTGGGGGTCGGTGCTGTACTCGACCTTCGCCTCGTTGGTGTTGGCGGTATCGCCATCGACAACAGCTTTGTCGTTCAGCTTAGCCTTGTAAGTCACCGTAATCGCATTACCAGCGGCCAGAGCGTTTCTGCTGTCGGTCAGATACGCGCTGAGATCGATAGTGAGTTTGGTTTTTCCACTCTCGTCAACGGCCTCGGCCGAGAAATCCTGAGGCTTCAAGATCGTCTTACCGACCTGAACCGTGATACCAGAGTTAAGCGGCTGAGCAGGCAGAGCGACATCGCCACTGCCGTCCTGAAGTGTCAAACCGGCGGACAACGTATCGATGAACTTGAAGACATACTGAGTGTAATCAGTCATGTCTGGGACCTTAGAAGTCAGCGTAAAGGTGAGTTCGTCGCCAATTGCAGCGCCGCCACCATTACCATTGCCTCCATTTACGCCAGCAACAATCTTGTCAACCGTGGGATATTCGCTCTTGATCTCCCAGGTCACATTCGTGTCAAGAACATTCACCAACGTGGCATCGGTCTTGCGATTAGCGGACGTGGAGCCATCGGCGGGAAATGCCAAGTAGTAGCCGTACGCAACATTCGTGAAGGATGCCGAAGCCTTGCCCTGAGATGCTGCACCGGCTTGCTTCGTGGTAGAAAGCGCATCGAACGCCGCGCTATGGTTGCGCACGTATTCACGAGCAGCATCCGCAAACTTGAGCATATTGGGCTCGTTATTTTTCCCTGAGCCAAGACTGGACACGTACGAGTAGGCGGCCTGGGACAGCTCAGCACTGGTGAGGTTGTCCATCGTGGACTCGTCGAGATCCCGGAAGAACGCCTCCCATGCGCTCTCAAGCGCGTAACCCACGTTGTCACCGCTCTTGGTAGCGCTGAACATCTTCACAATGGTGACGTTCTTGCCAGCCAGCTCGGCATGGCCGCTCACGGTCAGCGTACCAGTCGCTGCGACAGCGAAGGCCTTCGTGGGCAGGGTGCTCGTGAGCACCACCACCGCCATGATTGCCGCCAGCGCCATGCTGGCGATGCGTTTTGTCATCGTTTTCATCGAATCATTCCTTCCCTCAAACGTATGACATTAACAACTACCTATCTGCGGCGGCGCGCCATCCGCGCCACGTGAGATACCTATCTCGATGCGCGACCCGATCTGCCGCGCGCGACTTGCCCGTGCGCACCATGTGCACGTAGGTGCCGGGGGCGCGTGAGCTCAAGCCGGGGGCGAGAGGTCGCCAAATGCGCGGGCACGTACCCGGCATACGCCATCGACCTGCGCCGGCGCTCGTAGGCAGCGCACGCAAGCAGCATCCCGCCCGCGAGCGCCGTGAGCCACGTGCCAACACCGCCCGTCTCGGGGAGCATGGGCAGATGCGTGTTGGTGATTTCGATCACGCGGTCCGTGCCATCAATGCGGTAGGTGACGGTGTAACCCGCCTCCTCCAGACTCTTCCATGCGCCGTCGACCAGCACCTGGACCTCGGTTGCCTCATAGGTGTAGTAATGAATGACCTTGTTCTCGTCCGCAAAGGCCACAGGCAGGCCCGCCACCACACGGCGCCAGGTCTCCGTCCAGCCGGATGCGTTATCGGCCTCCGTCAGGTCGACCTGCTGCGGGTTGACAATCTTCTCAGTTGTGGTGCCGTTGCCGTCCTGCACGATGAGTTCACTCGGCACAACCTTCTCGCCCGCATCATTGGTGTAGGAGCCAACCAACTGCACGCGGATGGCGTCGGGGCGCAGACCTTCCTTATCGCCGGCGTCGTTCCAGACCTTCTGGATGGTCACATCCACGCGCGCCTCACAAGGATCTTGGCCCTCGTCGGGCTCAGGGGTAAGCGCGCCACCGTTGCCGGTCTGCGCGGTGTCGAGCATAAGCACAGCCTTAGACGGGCTGGCGTACACGCCGAGCGCTTCCTTGAAGCCGTTTTCACCCGTGCGCTGAGCTCCCTTCACGCCGGTCCATTTCTTTCCCTCATCACCGGAGGCGCCGCTGTTGGCCATATCCTGGTCGAAGCAGTTCACAATATGGAAGAACTCGAAGTCGTAACGGTCAAGGCCGGTGTTGGCCGTGCCCTCGCCCGTATCAAGCGTGCCGCCCGTGATGAGCGCGTTGCCCTTGGTAACAGCCGCCGTCGCACCGTCCATATGTTTGCGGTATACGCGATACACGTTGTAGTTGTTCGCATCGTCCGGACCTACGATGTCCTCCATGCTGTTGAAGTCCCACGCGCTCTTGAGCTTGGTGTTCGCGAACGGGTCGACCTTCTCGGCCGTGCCGCGCACCACGTCGGCGTAATACATGTCGTTGTGGTACAGCACGCCCTCGTCGTTCAGGCCCGAGAAGCCACCCGCATAACCGGCGGCACGGTCGGCGACACCATCCGCATTTTGCGATGCGCCGCCACCGAAGACGTCGTAGCCACTGACGACGCCCGTGACCGAGCAGCCCTCAACGCGAGCGCGGTTGCCCTTGATAAGCTCGACCGTCAGGTTGGACTTGGCGTTTTCGGCGTCGATGATGCCCTTCTCGGAGCACGGAAGCTTAATAGTGGAGTCACCGATAGTGATGATGGCCACATCGGTTTCCTGCTGATTCTCGGCGCTCGCCTTGGAAAGCGACACACCGATCTTCAAGCCGAAGAGGTTCACGTACACCGCATCGCCATCGGCGAGCACCTTAAGATCGAAAATCTTGCCGATACCAAACCAATCACCCAGATTGATAAGACCCAGGTTTTCAAGCCCAGGAATATAGAGCACCTTCAACAGCGCATTCACAATGAGAAGCACCAGGTCGAGCAGCGGAGAGCTTACCTCGGCTTCCACTAAATGGGCACGCAGCGCCTCACCAGCAAAGCCGCCCGCGATCTCGCCGCTGTTGACCAGTTTGAGGTTTCCCGCATCGCAGTCATTCACACGTGCAAGGTCGGTGTAGCCCACAAAGCCACCCGCAACCTCGCGGCCCGATGCCGCATCGGTACCCAGACCATAATCGACACCCTGATGGGTGGAGGTTACGGTGTAGCCGTCGGCCACGCCCATGACCGTGGAGCGCTCAACATGCGCGCCCCATACATCCAGCACGCCAGCCGTGGCACCAAGAAGCTTATTAACTCCGACGTTGTCCACATCGACCGTACCGGCCTTGCCCAGATGGCCCACGAAACCGCCCGTATAGTTCACGCCGGACACGCTCATAAGGTCGGTCACGGCACAGTCTTTCACCGAGCCGTTCACCACAGAGCCGGCAAAGCCGCCGGCCGTGCCTGCGAACTGCTTGGAGCTCATAATGCCCTGCGTGGAGCTGTCATGCGCACGCACCTGGAAGCCATCGGCCACACCGTCGACGTTGGCGTGGTAGAAATACGGACGGAATGCGTCCACAGCGGCGATGTTGCCCGCCTTGATGAGTTTGAGCAGTAGATTCGTGCTCTGGTCGCCCTCGGTGCCGCCGGCGACGCTCGCAACACCCGTAACGTCGGCCTGGCCCACGAAGCCGCCAGCGTACTGGCCGCCCTCGACACCGCGCAAGCCGTTGACCGCAACGGTATCAAGCCTCGTCTTTCCGCCGTCCTTGCTGCCGACAACGACTGCCTTGGCGGAACCGGCAAAACCACCTGCTGCGCGAGCGTACTTGCGCGCATCAGCATTACCGTACGCACCTTCGATGGTGAAGCCCCAAGCGGACGCAGCCTGATCGGTTGCTTCGTCAACGGCAGACACGGAGGCTCCGCGCACCGTGGAGACCGTGGCATTCAGAATCGAAGCGACGCTGCTCGGAGTTCCGATGAGCGTATCGAGCAGCTTCTGCAAAAGACCGCTCGATGCGCCGTTAGTGTTCACATCTGCCACACCTGCCGCAGTAATGATGCCCGCGTAGCCGCCGATGCAGTTAGCGCCAGACACCTTGCGAAGGTTCTCAACGTTGCAGCCTGTAGCCACAGCGCCTTCATGCGTGGCGCCCGTCGTCCAGCGATCACCGTCCTTATCCGCGTCCGCGAAGGTGGCGTTGCCCCAAATCTGAGCGCCCGATGCGTAACCCACGTAACCGCCGGCGAAACCTTGCTCAAGCGCGGTATCTGCACCCGTGGCAGTTACCGTCATGCCCTTGCGATAGCCCGTGACACTGGAGCTCTTCACCACCGGCACCAGCACATCAAGCGCCGAAACCAAGCTGTCCAGGTTCAAGCTGATCAGGTTGAGCAAATCCACGCTACCCAGGCTTGCCGCGTCGGCCGTCTCCATGGAGCCAGCAAAACCACCTGCCGCACGCAGAGCAGAAACCGTTTTGATATCCGTTGCCTGGCCGTGCGTGACCACGCCACCATGCATGAGGCCCACGTAACCGCCGGCGATGCCGCCGCGCGACGCATTGGCCTCGGTGGAATGGGCCGCACGGCCAGCAACCACGTTCGTACCATAGATATAAGTTGCGATGAAATTATCGAACTCTTCCTGAGAGGCGAAGACGCTGTTCGCGGCATCGCCGATTTGCGAACCATAACCGCCTTGCGAGCCCACGTGTTCAGCCCACGCGTTCCAGGTTTCAAAGGACATGCCGCGCAAGGGACCCGTGACCTCGGTGTTCTCCTGCGTAGGATAGGTCACCTCGAGAGCTCCAAGCAGGTTGTTCACCTCAACCAGACCGAAAAGCAGATTCAGATTGCCCGCGCTTGCCGTGTCGGCAGGCTCAAGCAGGCCTGTGAAGCCGCCCGCGAATTCCGCGCCATACACACTGCGGATGCGCTCGGCAGCGGCCACACGTTGCGCACCCTCGTAATGGTTGGAGGTGTCGTTTTCCTTTTTCCACGAAGCGTTATTCTTGCCCCAGATATGGCCGCCTTCGTTATGGCCCACGTAACCGCCCGCTATGCCGCGCAACGCGAGCTTGTCGGAAGACGCCTGAGCGCGCACCGCACCGCCACACGGAATGCTGGTGGTTTCGCTGTTGCGGATGGTGGGGACGAAATCCTGCACCAACGACGCCAGCGTACCATTGGTGCTCACCAAGCCCTTGAGAATGGAAGTGTTGTCGGCAAGCACGCTTGCCACGTCACCCGGAGCAATGCCGCCAGCGTAGCCGCCCGCCTTAACCTGACCGATGACATACGAGAAGTTATACGAATTCGAATCCTGAATGTGGCCACCCTTGACCTCGCCCACAAAACCGCCGGCGCTTCCCACCGGGTTGGCCTCGCTGCCGGGATCCGCCGAGCCATCACCCAAATCGCCCTGAGGGAGGGTCGTCTCGGTCGCCAGAACGGCAAAGCCGCCTGTACCTCCATTTACATCGGAGTGCTCGATCGTCGAAACCACCACGGAGAGCGCACCGGCGATGTCGGTAAGCTTGATCGCCTTGCCCAACACGTTAAGACCCTTGCCCACCGAGGCAGCCGATTCCACATCCATCTTGCCCATGAAGCCGCCAGCATAGCGCGGGGCTTTCACGGCATATGCGCTCTTCCCATTGAAGTACGAGCTGCCGTCGGCGCCCTCAAGCTCCGCAGGTTCCACTACGCCCGTATGACGAAGCTGCGTAACGTCACAATTGGAAATCTGTACGCCCGAGCCGTAGCCGATGTAGCCACCCGCAGATCCGGACTGGGAATCAAGCATGTCCATGCGCGTCGAGGTTACGACGAAACCAGGGTTCTTCGCGTCGGGAGTCGCCGCACCAGAGGTTGCTTCAACCGTAGAGGCGTCAGCTTTTACACCGGCATTCTTAATGGAGGGAACGTAGGCACCCATCACGCCCAGCAGCTCTTCAATGCCAATGCTCAAATCGGCAATGCCGCCCAGAATGCTCACGCCGCCATCGGCCGCCGCCAGCGCGCCAGACGTCACCTTGCCGCCGAAGCCGCCGGCATAGCTGCCGCCCGTGACCTGAGCGATGTTATAGACCGCCCAAGGGCTACCCTGGTTTTCAACCTTTCCGCTCTGGAAATCGCCCGCAAAGCCGCCAGCCATATCGGCCGAGACCCTACCGCCATTGATATACGAAACATCGACGTTCGTATACGAGGGAATCATGTAGCCCACGGCGTTGAGCAAGTTGCTCGCGGACAGCAAGCCCTTAATGGCCGCCTCGTCGGCGACGTCGGCCAAACCACCTGTGCGCGAGACACCCACAAAGCCACCGGCGACGCCGTCTTCCAGATGCGCAGTGACGCTCGCGAGGTTCTTTACGTGACCGTCGGTCACCTCGGCGCTGTTTGCGGAGGCGACGAAGCCCGCAGCCGCGAAGCGCGTGGTGCCACCGTCAGCATTATTGTTGCCCTTCGCTTCCACAGCCATGCCCGAAGGCACACCCGAAACCGCAACGCCATCCATCTTTACCTCAAGACCGTCTGCCACCGAGAGCAGGCCGTTGAGCTTGAGCGCGCCCAGGCCAAGAAGGTCAAGCCCACCCGTTGACGCCAGGTCGCCCGGACCCACGACGCCCGCAAAGCCACCCGCGTTGTTCTTCGCCGAGACCGACTTGATATTCGTTATTTCGACCACACTGGTCTTCGGCGCTGCTGCAGCCGACGCATAAGCATCGTCCGCACGGCCGACCTTGCCGCCCGTTGCCTTGCCGATCCCGCCCGCGGCGCACGACTCGCCCGCCGTCACGGTAAAGCCATCCGCTACACCGCTCACCTTGGTCGAACTCACGTTGAAAGGCAGGTACCCACCCAGACCGATAGTGGTGTTCAGCACGCCACCGACCGAAGCCGTACCCAAGCCTCCCGCGACACCGCCGGCATACGAGCCGTCGGCAGAAACAGAACGAAGACCTTCGATTGAGCAGCCCATACCGCTCGCCACGTGGGAAACGGTGCCTTGACTCCACAATTTGATGTCACTTACATGGGAATCGTCGGATGCCGCAATAACCGCACCGTCGCCGCGGCCCACCATGCCGCCTGCGAAATCATTGGCAGAATGAACAGTGAAGTCACCCTTCATCTGCACACCCAGCAACTTCGACTCCTCAACACCTACGAGCGAAAGCAGGTTCTGCGCCGCCTCAGGATTGATGGTTAGAAGACCAGTGAGTAGGCCGTTGACGCCGGTTAAAAGATCGGAATTCTTACTTTCGCCCTGACCGAGATCAGTTGCCCAGCCAACCGTGGCCGCGCCCGTAAAGCCACCCGCCAACGCCTTGATAGAGCGCTTGCCGTCATGTTCTTTTTCATGACCGGTAGCGGAAACATCAACCGCGCCCTCTACGACAACATCCACAGCGTAGCTGTTCGCCATAGCTCCTGCAAAGCCGCCCGCATAGCTGGCGGCAGCCACCATCACGCCCGAACGAACCGCGCATCCCGCAGCAGCACTTTGCGGCTGCGCGACACGAACCAACTCAACACCGACCTCAGACAAAGCGCCCTTCATGACGTCGTTGCGCATAAGTCCCGCGAAACCGCCCGCGTACAAACGAGCCGTCACGGTATATTTTAGCAGCCACTTATACTGGAGAAGGTCCTTGCGCTTCTCTTTTGGCATGCATGAAGACATTGTCAACAGAATAAAGAACTCATAGGCAAGAAATGAATACAAAGCATCCTTTGCCTCTTGTGAGAATGAGCGTGAATCCATCCTCTTTATCTCAGTCTTTACAATATCGAAGAGACTATTGAAGCTTCGCTCACCACCCGATGCTGTAATGCTACCTGCCACATTCTGGCGGTAGGCGTATACGTACTCATTCACAAACATGCAGTTCTTGCTCTTGTCTAGCAAGTTTATGAACCAAGGGATGTCCTCAGCTATCTGCCCCTTCTTGAAGGAGATGCCTCCATCTACAAGTGTACTTCGCTTCATCAGCTTCATGCAAGCACTCATATGAAAGGTTCCTGACTTCACCAGCAACTGTATAGCTTTGTCGCCAGTCACAAGGGCGGACAGCTCATCTGAGTATGCTATCCACGAAAAGTATGCGTTCTTGTCCTCATAATAATACTGACAATTATAACCCACGAAGTCCACCTGAGGGTTCTTCTCAGCCACAGCCATCAACTTTTGCAAATCATCGTCATGACACCAGAAGTCATCACTATCTATAAACACTATGTACTCGCCCATGGCATGCCGAAGGCCATAGTTACGAGCATCCGAAAGACCGCCATTCGGTTTATGCAATGTCTTGATGCGATCATCCACTCTCGCCCAATGATCACACATCTCCGGACAAAGATCAGGAGAGCCATCATCTACAAGCAGAATCTCAT
>ENA-USUM01002311-USUM01002311.1-human-gut-metagenome-genome-assembly--contig:-NODE-2311-length-11491-cov-4.939285_pt1 | contig 11491 bp, 8 predicted proteins | sample MGYA00250063_ERZ773402 | MGnify/ENA primary metagenome ERZ773402 (study PRJEB29103, sample SAMN06112030) | human gut metagenome | biome: human gut; feature: ankylosing spondylitis patient; material...
ACTTTATTTTTCCTTTTATTTGCAAAGGTAAAAGATTTCCATACCCCTTGTACATCATTAATTCCTATCACCCATAAGCAAAAGTTATAACTTGAGCCCGTCATGACAGACAGAATATAATTTGTATCTTTGCAGTCATGAGAACATTCAGACCGGAGGCATGGCTGCCTACAACAAAGAAAGAAGTTGAAGCCCGCGAATGGGACTATATAGATGTGATACTTTTCAGCGGTGACGCATATGTGGACCATCCTTCATTCGGAGCCGCCGTCATCGGGCGGACACTCGAAGCGATGGGACTGCGTGTAGCAATCGTTCCGCAACCGGACTGGCGTGGAGACTACCGGGATTTCAAGAAGTTAGGAGCCCCTCGCCTGTTCTTCGGAGTTTCTGCCGGAGCGATGGATTCGATGATCAATCACTATACGGCCAACAAACGCCTACGCAGCGACGACGCTTATACTCCGGACCGTCGTGCCGGCATGCGCCCGGATTATCCCAGCATCGTTTACACGAAGATACTGAAAGAAATCTACCCGGATGTTCCCGTCGTATTAGGAGGTATAGAGGCTTCCCTGCGCCGAGTCACGCATTACGATTACTGGCAGGACAAGCTGCTCCCCGGAATCCTGAAAGACAGCCCGGCGGATTTACTGATATACGGCATGGGAGAACTTCCCCTGAAAGAACTGGTCAGTCGGTTACAAGCCGGAACTCCCTTCCATGAGATTAAAGATATACGGCAAACGGCTTATTTGGCGGATACGGTAGAACCGCTACCAGAAGATATCAACCTCTTTTCCCATGAAGAATGCCTACACGACAAGCTGAAACAGGCCAAGAACTTCAAACATATAGAGGAAGAATCCAACAAGCAGCAGGCTTCCCGCATCCTGCAAAAGGTAGGCAAACAGACGATAGTCGTCAATCCTCCTTTCCCGCCTATGACGGAAGAAGAGATAGATGCGTCGTTCGACCTGCCCTACACCCGCCTGCCCCATCCTAAATACAAAGGGAAGACGATACCGGCTTTCGAGATGATCAAGTTCTCGGTGAACATCCACCGGGGATGTTTTGGGGGCTGTGCTTTCTGTACGATCTCGGCGCATCAGGGAAAGTTTATCGCCTCACGAAGTAAAGAGTCCATATTGAAAGAAGTTAAGGAGATCACCCAAATGCCGGACTTCAAAGGATATCTGAGTGACCTGGGCGGCCCTTCGGCCAATATGTACCGGATGAAAGGGAAGAATCCGGATATCTGCGCCCAGTGCAAGAAACCTTCTTGCATCTCCCCTGTCATCTGCAAAAACCTGAATGCAGATCATACGCCGTTGTTAGATATATACAAAGAAGTGGACAGCATGCCGGAAATCAAACGTTCGTTTATCGGTAGCGGCATTCGCTATGACCTGCTCTTGCACCGGTATGCGGATGACAATCTGAACAAGGCAGCCCATACCTATATGGAGGAACTGATAGCTCGCCATGTCTCCGGCCGTCTCAAAGTCGCACCCGAACATACGGAAGACAATGTCCTGAAGATGATGCGCAAACCTTCATTCGAGCTTTTCGGGCAATTCAAAAAGATATTCGACCGTGTAAACAAACAACACGGATTGAACCAGCAATTAATCCCTTATTTCATATCCAGCCATCCCGGTTGTACCGAGGCGGATATGGCAAACTTGGCTATCCAGACTAAGAAGCTGCATTTCCAACTCGAACAGGTACAGGATTTTACACCTACCCCTATGACACTGGCAACGGAGATGTACTACACAGGGTATCATCCCTATACATTGGAAAAGGTATATACGGCTCATACGAAAGAACAAAAACTGGCACAACGTCAATTCTTTTTCTGGTACAAGCCGGAATTCCGCCGCCAGATAACACAAGCATTGCAACGAATCGGGAAAAAGGATTTAATAGGCAAGCTGTTTGGGAGGTAAGTCGCCAAGCAAGCAATAATAAGCATAAAGAGCCGGGTATGCAGATGACACGGAAAGAACGGATAAACATTCCATCCTATCCGCGTCTTGGCTCTTTTCCCTAAATACAACTTATTCCTTTACGGCAATCACTTCAATCTCCACCAGACCGTTCTTCGGCAATGTCTTGACTGCGACAGCAGAACGGGCCGGGAAAGTACCTTCGAACTGAGAAGCATATACTTCATTCATAGCAGCGAAATCACTCATATCGGCCAGGAATACGGTTGTCTTTACGACATCGTTGATGCTAAGGCCGGCTTCTTCCAGAATTGCATGTACATTCTTGAATGCCTGTACGGTCTGTTCTTTCACTCCTCCTTCTGCGAAATTGCCTGTTGCGGGGTCAAGCCCCAACTGGCCGGAAGCAAACAGCATATTTCCTACTTGCACAGCCTGACTGTACGGACCGATAGCGGCAGGTGCGTTTTTTGTTGCGATAACTTTCTTCATTGTTTCTTTATTTTAATAACGTTATTGTGCTTGTTCATTCATCCGCTGGCGAACCACTTCATAGATCAGGATGGAAGAGGCGACCGATACGTTCAGCGAACCGATCGTACCGAACTGCGGAATCTTCACCATGCTGTCGCAGATACGAAGATTATCCATCGAAACTCCCGTATCTTCGGCTCCCATCACGATCGCCACAGGTCCGTCATATTTAATAGCCGTATAATTCTCAAAAGCTTTTTCACTGGCTGCATAGACTTTTACTCCGGACGCCTGTAAAAAACGGATGGCCTCCGTAATGCTTTTTTCCTTGCAGACAGGCAATACATGGAGCGCACCGGCCGAGGTCTTAATCGCATCGGCATTCACCGTTACGCTTCCCCTTGAAGGAATCACGATCGCATCCACACCCGCACATTCGCAAGTACGGGCAATCGCACCGAAGTTACGGACATCCGTAACCCCATCCAACAACACGATAAACGGATTCTTTCCCTGCTCATATACAAACGGAATAATATTCTCCAGCCGTTCGTATGTGATAGCCGGGATAAAAGCTATTACTCCCTGATGATTCTTACGTGTCAAACGGTCGAGACGTTCGGCAGGCACACGCTGTACAGGTATATCACGTCCTTTCAGAACTTCAAACAATTCACGAGACAAGTCTCCCTGCAGTTCACGTTTCACCAATATTTTATCAATCTCCTTATCGGCCTGGATTGCCTCGATCACGGCACGGATGCCGAACACCATTTCGTTTTCTTTCATTATTCTATATCTTTTCCGTTTTCATCACCGGACTATTTCGATTTTTCCCGGCTTTATGCGGACAAAGATACAAAAGATTTACGCTTTTATTATATACTCTCGTATATATTAGCTATTGCTTTTCAGCTTATGTCGTGACGATGAATAAGCCCGGATCAAGAATAAAATACAGGTAATAATCAAAGCAGATGAAAGTCCAGTATAAAATACCGAAATAAAGGAGTTGGGAAGCAATTGGAAATGACGGATCGTAACACCGAAAGTAATCATAAAGATCATCACGATCCAGCCTTTCACATCAAAAAATGAAAAAGGACAGTTCTTTTCCCCTTTCTGGGAAATCCGCTCGGAATGTTTAACAAACAAACGGCGAAAGACAAACTGGAAGAAAAGCAGGAAAACAACAATTGCCTCTCCGACTTTAAACAGCCAGTAATGGGCATCGTTCAACCACGTGATGATGCCGATCCTTAAGATATTGATGCCAGCTATGATCCAAACGCATCCGGCTATTAAAAGCAGGGTGCGTCGGTTTACTCTAAATTCCATTATCAGATACTTTTCTCTATGCTCCGCCTGTCACTCGTACGTTGGCGGCTATTCGTGCGATCCTTGTCAGACCGTTTGTCCCTATCGTAATGCCTGTCTTTATCCCGATCCGGACGTTTCTTGTCAAATTTGTCCTTATCGTGCTTATTCTTGTGATGATCGGAACCGGGACGGCCTCCCTGATGGCTCGGACGATCGTATTTGCCGGGCTTCCACTGCCCATTGTCATGATGTGGACGGCCATTGTTATGATGTGGTTGAGGACGATCATATTTACCGGGATACCATTTGCCGTCGTCGAAACGGTCAAACCATCTATTGTTTGTATATTCCCATTGGCAATGCCAATAATGATCTTCATAACGATGGCACGCATTGGACGGACGGTAGTGCGGATAATGCGGATTATTGTACCAACCTCTCCAGTCATGGATGCGTGTCGGTGCCTCACGGACGAAACGCACATACAAACGAAACTGCGAAGGCGAAAGGATACGCTGTAATTTCCGGTCCCGTTCCATACGCAACTTATATATCTTCCGGGCAGACTGATCCCAATAGCGATAATGCTTGCGTGCTTCACGCTCGATCTTCTCTCCGTACCGATGAATGATCTTATGATACTCGGCAGCTTGACGGTTCGTCATGCGGATTGCCTGTTCCATCCAGAGGCAGTTCTGGCAATGAGGTTCATTCCATCCGAAACTGATCCAAAATTGTGCATGTCCCTGCAAGCTGCAAAAAAGGATCGCTATTAATAGAATACTCAATTTCTTCATGTCTCTCAATTTTAAATTAGCACTTACACTCTGTTGCTATTATGACCGGATCGCGATGAAAAGGTTTAAATCTTTGATTTCAACAGCTCTTTCGCATTTGCAATAGAAGCACTGGTCAACGAAGCACCGCTCAGCATACGCGCAATCTCTTTTACACGCTCTTCTTTATTCATTTTCCTGATACGGGTTACGGTCCTTTCATCCGTATCCTCCTTATAAACAAAATAATGGTCTTTCCCTTTTGCTGAGATATAGAGAAGAAGGGTAATGGCAAAAACCTGCATCTTCGTACCTAGTTCCTGCATGATATCCCCCATTTTATCGGCTATATCCCCGGAAACCCCCGTATCCACTTCATCAAAGATAATGGCAGGCAACGCCGTAAATCCGGCAATCATCGCCTTGATACATAACATCAGGCGGGAGATTTCGCCTCCGGATGCCGTCTGGGCCACCGGTTGCAGTTCCGCACTCTTATTGGCGGAAAACATAAACCGGATTTCATCCATTCCATCGCTTTCCGGTTCCTGTTTAGGTACGAAATCGATCGCAAATCGCATATTCGGCATGCCTAACGGGACAACCATTTCTACCAATTGGGAAGCGATGGCTTTCGAGGCGATCTTACGCTGCTCGCTCAATACGGCTGCCTGTTGAAGCAGTTCCTGGTGAGAGACTTCCAACTGCTTTTTCAACGATTCGATCTGTTCATCAAAAGAATCGATCTCCTTCAGCTGCTTATTATATTTATCCAGCAACTCCATCAGCTCTTCGACTTTGGAAACCCGGTGTTTCTGTTCCAAGGTGTATAACGTATTAAGACGTTCGTTCACCCAATCCAAGCGCTCAGGATTAAATTCTATGTCCTCCTTCAGGACTTCCGTTTCGGAAGCCAGGTCGTTCATATCGATATAGGCAGAACGCAGACGCTCGGCTATTTCTTTCGCTTTCGGATAATAACGTTCCAGACTGTCTGCGGTGGAAAGGGCCTCTTTTATCAGTTGGACAGCTCCTTGTTCCTCCCCATCCAGCAATCGGGTTATCTTATAAAGAGAACCTTTTATCTCTTCGGCATGGGAAAGGGTTTCCAGCTCCTGTTCCAGTTCTTCCTGTTCACCGGCAACCAAACCGGCATCGGCCAACTGCTCCAACTGAAAACGTACATAGTCTTCCTCCTGCTTGGTCTGGAGAGCCTTTTCGGTCAACTCTTTCAGTTCCTTTTTCAGAGACAGGTATCGGCTGTATTCCTTTCGGTAAAGAATCAACAGGATATCGTTTTCGGCCATTACATCGATTACTTTCAGCTGAAACCGGTTATCTCCCAACAAAAGATTCTGGTGCTGCGAATGGATATCGATCAGCCGGTTTCCCAGTTCCTTCACTACAGAAAGCGGGACAGGCGAATCGTTTACAAAAGCACGGGATTTACCTGATGCAAACAATTCCCGGCGAAGAATGCAAATCTCCGCATCATACTCCAAGTCATTCGTAAGAAAAAATTCTTCCAATTTATATCGGGAGACATCAAAGACTGCTTCTATCACACACTTTTCAGAACCGTTCTTAATGCTCTTTCCATCCGCACGCTGTCCCAAGACCAGGGATAGGGCCCCCAATATAATAGACTTTCCTGCACCCGTCTCGCCGGTTATCACAGAAAAACCTTTATCAAACTTAATGTCCAAGCTGTCTATCAGAACAAAGTTACGTATAAATAAAGACTTCAGCATAGCTATTCCAGATTACTTTTTAAGCGATTCCATACGCGTCGTGAGAGCAGGATACAGATTGGACAACATTTTATAACCTTCCTGCTTTTCCTGCGTAGTTGCTTTCGAATAGATCAAAACGACTTCATCCAGTTTGGAATCAGCGAACATCTGAAGCAACGGAGATGTCGGCCGGGCACTTTTCACCTGTTCCAGAACCGGGAGCAGACCGATTATAGTCGTACGTCCACGATCCGGATTTGCAGCCATTTCATCGAGCCCCTTACGATGATAATTATACCACATGTCCCGGAACAGTTCCGAAGTATTGTCCGTCAGAGCCGTTACCAAAGCATGGCGGTTACGGTCGTTTTCAAAAGCTTTCCATCCTGTCCATGTAGGTTGCGCCTGTGCCAGGCTCACAATCTGCATGGCCTGTTCGAGGAAAGCAGTGCCACCTTTCGGAGAAAAACTGTCGAAATCCAGTCCGAGGATCGTATAGATATAAAAAAAAACCGTTGCAATCAGATTGCTGTTCAATGTATTTTCCGTATATTCCAACGGTTCGAATTCGGTATAGTCGAAAGAGAGTTCCGTATCACGATAATTCAGCAACGTAGTCGTATAGCTGGAATTATATACCGGACGGCGGGCCTGCACTTGTATCTCGCCTTTAAAACTATTGTCCGATACCATTTCGTTGATGATGAGAGTCATGGAACAGTCGATACGTTCGTTCATGGCAAAAGTAGCATCCGTCCACTTTTTGTTATTGACGAAATCATTCAATGCATCCTGCAAGGTTTTGAATACCTGTTTATTCGTACTCTGTACCTTATCACTGTTTATAGTGATGCGGGCATTCAGCTCCTGCGCCTTACCTATAAAGGGAGCAGCTCCCAACAAGCATATGCATAACAATTTCTTAATCATTCTCATTTTAATAATGTTGCCAATTTATTTACAATATCAACGGCCACCTCCTGTTTGCTCTTCAACGGATAAGCAATCGTCCCGCCTTCCTTGTCGATGATCGTGATCTTATTCGTGTCGCAACGGAAACCGGCACCTGCATCCTTTAAAGAATTCAACACGATAAAATCGAGGTTTTTCCGCTTCATCTTTCCTTCCGCATGGGCCATTTCATTATTTGTTTCCAATGCGAAACCTACCAAGATCTGGTTTTCACGCTTGATCGCCCCTAACGAAGCTGCGATGTCCTTATTCGGAACCAGACGGAGCGACATTTCTCCTTTCGTTTCCCTCTTGATCTTTTCGCTTGCCTGCTCATCCGGGCGATAATCCGCCACAGCGGCACAAAGGATACCGGCATCCGCCTCCGGAAAAGCAGTTATGGCCGCCTGATACATCTCTTCGGCCGACTCGACATCGATCCGTTTGATATTCGGATGAACTACCGTCAAAGACACCGGTCCTGCGATCAATGTCACTTCCGCTCCCTGCTCCGCACACGCTTCCGCCAATGCAAACCCCATCTTTCCAGAAGAATAGTTACCTATAAAACGCAAAGGATCTATCTTTTCATATGTCGGACCGGCTGTTATTACAATCTTTTTTTTTTCAAGCCGGGTTTGGGAAGCGAAGAAATCTTCCAGGACCGCCACGATCTTATCAGGTTCTTCCATACGCCCCTTACCCACCAGATGACTGGCAAGTTCCCCTTCGGCAGGTTCGATAATACGGTTGCCGAACAAACGGAGCCGGTCTAAGTTCTGCCTTGTGGAAGGATGTGCGAACATATCCAAATCCATCGCCGGAGCGACAAAAACCGGAGCTTTGCATGACAAGTATGTCGTGACCAACATATTGTCAGCAATGCCATTCGCCATCTTTCCGATCGTCGAAGCAGTAGCCGGTGCTACCAGCATGGCATCAGCCCAGAGACCAAGATCGACATGGCTGTTCCACGTGCCGTCGCGATTCGAGAAAAACTCGCTGATCACCGGATGGCTGCTCAACGTGGATAATGTAAGCGGCGTAATGAATTCCTTTCCCGCAGGGGTAATGACAACTTGCACCTCCGCCCCTTTCTTCACGAGGGCACGGATAATATAGGCGGCTTTATAGGCAGCGATGCTCCCTGTTATCCCCAATATGATATGTTTACCTTTCAGCATTTTATTCGATATGTAGTACCCCTCTTTTAAAACATAGGTGTTTTGATTTTAAAACATAGGTGTTTTGAAAACGAAACATATATGTTTTGAAAGAGAAGTTCCTTGTTCCATGTTTTATTACAAGCGTAACGCCATTATCTCACGCGCCACACGGCTATCTATATTGTGATGTTCACCCAATTTCCACCCCTGTTTGTCCACAGGAGCGGCAAGGGCATCCAAATCCTTTTCTGCAATGCCACATTCACCGAGGCGCGTTTTCAGTCCCATCCGGCGGAAGAAATCCTCACAGGCGACGATTGCCTTACGCGCCCTTTCCTCTTCCGTTCCATCCGTAATACCAAAAACAACTTCCCCCATACGAGCCAGTTTGACCTGCTTCTCCTTAAACATATAGGTCATGACACCCGGCAAGAGAATCGCCAATGTTTGTGCATGATCCAGGCCGAACTGCGCCGTTAGCGCGTACCCCATGCGGTGGGAAGACCAGTCCTGCGGAACCCCCTGCCCGATCCAGACATTCAACGCATTGGTTGCCGCCCACATCAGGTTGGCACGGATATCATAATCGTTCGGATTATCCAAGACCTTCAACCCCTCTTCATGAATGACACGCATCAGTCCTTCCGAGAAGGCATCCTGCACTTTTGCATTGACCGGATAAGTCAAATACTGCTCCACTACATGAATAAAAGAGTCGACCACCCCGTTTGCCACCTGACGCGCAGGGAGCGAATAGGTCACTTCCGGGTCCAGTACAGAGAATTTCGGGAATACCAGCGGACTGGCGAAATTCAGTTTCTCACAAGTCGATACACGGGAGATGACCGAACGTTCGTTCATCTCCGAACCGGTCGCGGCCAATGTAAGTACCGTACCCAAAGGCAGGGCATTCTTTATCTCGCCACCTTTCGAAAGAATATCCCACGGATCGCCTTCGAAACCGACAGACACCGCGATGAACTTCGTAGCGTCGATCACCGAACCTCCGCCTACAGCCAACAAAAAATCGATCTTCTTCTCTTTGACGACCTCCACGGCCTTCATGCAGGTTTCGTAATGCGGATTTGCTTCGATTCCCGGAAACTCGGTCACTTCAAATCCTTCCAACGCCTTCGTCACCTGGCCGTAGATGCCGTTTTTCTTTATGCTACCGCCGCCATACACCATCAGCACTTTACTTCCTTCCGGAATCAAAGCGGACAAACGGGCTATGGAACCTTTGCCGAAAACAACCTTTACAGGGTTACAAAACTCAAAATTATTCATGGTCCTTATTTCGAATTAAAACCTCTCAATTTTATCTCAGTCAGTATTTTCTTGGTGTTCAGAGGGAAGTCGCCATTCATTATCCAGGAATAATATCCGGGATCGTTCTTCAGCACTTCCTCTACCAGACGGCCTTTATATTTACCGAAGTTTATCACTTCTTCCCCCTTGTCGTTATATACCATACGTCCAGCAAAGTCCACATTATTCGTATAGCTCGAATATTGGGAAAGGAAATTAATGTCATTCTGCAACTCCGGATACCGGTCCAACTGCGCTTTCAACACTTCATAAGTCGCCATCGTATCGGCCTCCGCCGTATGGGCGTTTTCAAGACTCTTGTCACAGTAGAACTTATAAGCGGCCGCAAGCGTACGCTGTTCCATCTTATGAAAAATGGTCTGTACGTCTACAAACTTGCGTTTGTTCAAATCGATATCGACACCTGCACGCAGAAATTCTTCTGCCAACAAAGGGATATCAAAGCGATTGGAATTATATCCTGCCAAATCACACCCCTCTATCTGGGCTGCCAACGATTTGGCTATTTCTTTAAAGGTAGGACAGTCTTTTACGTCTTCGTCGGTGATGCCGTGAATAGCGGTCGACTCCGGTGGAATGGGCATTTCCGGATTGATCCGTCTCGTTTTAGATTCTTCTTTTCCATTCGGGTAAACCTTGACAAAAGAGATTTCCACGATACGGTCTTTGACAATATTAATACCCGTCGTCTCCAAGTCGAAGAAGACTAACGGATTTTTCAGGTTTAACTGCATTTCTTATATTTTAATCATTCAACATCATAGGCATCAGCAGCATCAGCAAATCCTCGTTTTCTTCGTTTTCAGAAGGAACGATCAGACCAGCACGCGAAGGATCAGCCAATTCGAGTATCACCTCTTCCGAATTGATGTTGCTCAGTATTTCAATCAGATAAGTTGCCTTGAAACCGATGCTTAATTCGGTTCCGTCAAAACTGCAAACAATTTTCTCTTCTGCAGAAGTAGAAAAATCGATGTCCTGCGCGGAAACAAGCATTTCGTTCTCCTTCAGCTGCAACTTGACAAGACTGCTGGCCGGATTGGAGAAAACGGAAACACGCTTCAAGGCATTCAGGAAAGAGATACGGTCGATTGTCACCTTGAAAGGATTTTCCTGCGGGATCACACTGTTGTAATTCGGATAACGACCTTCGATCAGGCGGCACACCATTTCGAAATTAGCACAGTTGATATAAGCATTGTTATCATCAAACTTGATGCTGACCATCTCTCCTTCCTTTGATAAAAGGCCTTTCAACAGGTTCGCGGGCTTCTTCGGCAAGATGAAAGAAGCTCTTTCCGGTGATTTTACCGAAAGATTGCGCAGACGCACCAGCTTATGACCGTCGGAAGCCACAAATGTCAAATCGTCCGTGTGAATATCGAAATAGATACCGTTCATTACCGGACGGAGCTCGTCGTCAGCCGTTGCAAACAACGAACGGCTGATACCGTTCAACAACATCTGCGCGTCCATCATGATAGAGATTGCATTCTCATTCAGAGGTTTCTGCTGCGGATATGTATCTCCCTTCTGTCCGATAAAATTATATTTACCATTCTGGAAATGGATAAAGATTTCCAAGTTATCGTCGTTAATATCAAAAGTCAGCGGCTGTTCGGGCAACTCCTTCAACGGGTCGAGCAAGATTTTTGCCGAAACCGCGAAAAGTCCGCTTCCTTGTGCATTCATCACGTCAACGGATGTAACCATACGTTTTTCATCATCCGAAGCTGTTATAGTAAGTTTATTACCTTCCAGGTTGAAAAGGAAACTGTCCAGGATCGGTA
>ENA-USUM01002315-USUM01002315.1-human-gut-metagenome-genome-assembly--contig:-NODE-2315-length-11487-cov-7.963628_pt1 | contig 11487 bp, 9 predicted proteins | sample MGYA00250063_ERZ773402 | MGnify/ENA primary metagenome ERZ773402 (study PRJEB29103, sample SAMN06112030) | human gut metagenome | biome: human gut; feature: ankylosing spondylitis patient; material...
AAGATTCAGGATATGGTGGAGAACCAGATCATGAGTCAGAAAGCGTTTAATGTTGCCCGCAACTATATTACTTATCGTTATAAGAGAGAACTGGTGCGCAAGTCCAACTCTACCGATGAGCAGATTTTAAGTCTGCTGGAATGCAATAACGAGGAAGTAAAACAGGAGAACTCCAACAAGAATCCGACTGTAAACAGCGTACAAAGAGATTATATGGCCGGTGAGGTCAGCAAGGATATCACCAGAAGATTCCTGCTTCCGCCGGAGATTGTAGAGGCACATGAGAAAGGAATCATCCATTTCCATGACGCGGATTATTTTGCACAGCACATGCATAACTGCTGTCTGGTCAATCTGGAGGACATGCTTCAGAACGGTACGGTCATCAGCGAGACGATGATCGATACGCCGAAGAGCTTTTCCACTGCCTGCAATATTGCTACACAGGCAATCGCGCAGATCGCAAGCTCCCAGTACGGCGGACAGAGTATTTCCCTGTCCCATCTGGCTCCGTTTGTGCAGGTGAGCCGTGAGAAGTTCCGCAAGCAGGTGCGCAAGGAGCTTGAGACTGCCGGAATCGAGGCGACGGAAGAGAAAGTCAACCAGATGGCGGAAATGCGGGTCAAAGAGGAGATTAACCGCGGTGTGCAGATGATCCAGTACCAGGTCATCACGCTGATGACGACCAACGGGCAGGCTCCGTTTATCACGGTGTTTATGTATCTGGATGAGGTGCCGGAGGGACAGCTTCGGGACGATCTGGCAGCAGTGATCGAGGAGATGCTTCATCAGAGAATTTTAGGGGTCAAGAATGAGCAGGGCGTTTATATTACGCCGGCGTTCCCGAAACTGATCTATGTGCTTGAGGAGGACAATATCAGGGAGGGGTCCAAATACTGGTACCTGACCAGGCTTGCGGCTGAGTGTACCGCAAAGCGCATGGTGCCGGATTATATCTCTGAGAAGATGATGAAAAAGTTAAAAGACGGCGACTGCTATACCTGTATGGGATGCCGTTCTTTCCTGACGGTAGACCGCACGACGGGCAATCTGGCACATGCCAAGAATTATAAAGAAGGAAAGCACAAGTATTACGGACGCTTTAACCAGGGCGTAGTGACATTGAACCTGGTGGATGCGGCATGCTCTTCCGGAGGAGATGAGAAGAAGTTCTGGGAGATCATGGATGAGCGTCTGGAAATGTGCTATCAGGCATTGATGATCCGCCACAACCGCTTAAAGGGAACACCTTCCGACGTGGCGCCGATTCTCTGGCAGAACGGTGCGCTTGCACGTCTGAAGAAAGGCGAGACGATCGATGAACTTCTCTATCACGGTTACTCGACGATTTCTCTCGGCTATGCGGGACTCTGCGAGTGCACACGCTATATGAAGGGCGTATCCCACACGGAGCCGGAAGGCACGGAATTCGCGCTTGCAGTGATGCGTCGTCTGAATGATGCATGCGCCAAGTGGAAGAAGGAGACGGACATTGATTTCAGTCTCTACGGAACCCCGCTTGAGTCGACGACTTACAAGTTTGCAAAATGCTTACAGAAGCGTTTCGGCATTATCCCGGGTGTGACGGACAAGAACTACATCACAAACAGCTATCATGTACATGTGACAGAGCAGATCAACGCGTTCGATAAGTTAAAGTTCGAGTCACAGTTCCAGGAACTGTCCCCGGGCGGAGCAATCAGCTACGTGGAGGTTCCGAATATGCAGAACAATCTGGAAGCGGTACTTTCCGTGATGCAGTACATCTATGAAAATATCATGTACGCGGAACTCAACACAAAGAGTGACTACTGCATGGAGTGCGGATATGCCGGAGAGATCAAGATTGTGACAGACCGGGACGGCAAGCTGGTATGGGAGTGCCCGAACTGCGGCAACCGCGATCAGAATAAGATGAGCGTGGCGAGACGTACCTGCGGCTATATCGGAACACAGTTCTGGAATCAGGGCAGAACACAGGAGATCAAGGAACGGGTATTACATTTATAAAAACAGGGGGACTGTGGTGTGCACGGGATTGTGCAGCCACAGTCTTTCTTTCCCTGTTGAGGAGAAAAGATATGAATTATTCGGCAATCAAATATTGTGATATTGCAAACGGAACCGGTGTGCGCACCGTTCTCTTTGTGTCGGGCTGCAGAAATCACTGCAAAGACTGTTTTCAGCCGGAGACGTGGGCTTTTGAATACGGGAATCCTTTCACCGGAGAGGTGGAAGATGAGATCATTGCGTCCTTGAAGCCGGATTACATCCGGGGACTGACGCTGCTCGGAGGAGATCCTTTTGAACCAGAGAATCAGAAGGCGCTGCTTCCGTTTATGCGGAGAGTGAAGGCGGAGTGCCCGGGGAAGGATGTGTGGGCATACACCGGCTATGTGTTAGACCGGGATCTTGTGCCGGGCGGAAAATGCTGCACCGCAGATACCGCGGAGTTGCTTCACACGATCGATGTGCTGGTGGACGGACCGTTTGTGACGGAGCTTCATGATATATCTCTGCTGTTTAAGGGGTCTTCCAACCAGCGGGTGATCGACTGTGCAGAGTATTGCCGGTCGGGAGAGATCCGGGAGCTGATGTAGAAGAAGGAGGGATTTTGCATCTTCCTGCGGTTTGTGTTACAATAGACGCGGTATTGCAGGATCAACAAGGGAGAATTAGATATGAAAATAACATGGAAGACATTGCTGGCGTTGTTTTTTTACACGCTGGGAGTTGTTGGCTGGTTCTATGTAGGAGGATGGATGATCTTAAGAGGACCGGTCAGAGGAGTGATTCTGGCGCATATGGCAGGAGATTTGTCTCTGATCAAGCTGGCGGTCGCACTGGTGCAGGGGTTTGTGTATCTCTCACTGGCGGGAGGCGTCTGGTGTATCGGCTATATGTTGAGCGATCATTTCCGGAAAGATGAGTAGGATTACAAAAAGGTGCGGCGGATGACGCACCTTTTTGCACCGTAAATGGATATAAAATGGCGCAGGAAGAGGCGCAGACAGGAGCAAACGATGATATTAAAAGTACCGTCTTACTATGAAAAGTTTCACTGTATTGCAGATCAGTGTAAGGACAATTGCTGTTACGGCTGGGAGATCGATATCGACGAGGGTACGATGGATTACTACCGCAGTCTGGGCGGAGAGCTGGGAAAAGAGATTACCTCGCATATCAAGGAGGGTGAGGAGAACACCATGATTATGCGCGAGGACGGGTACTGCCCGTTTTTAAATGAAAAAAAGCTCTGCGACATCTGCATTAAGATGGGCGAGGAAGCACTGAGCGAGATCTGCACCGAGTTCCCACGCTTTACCATGGAGTATGAGGATGTCCGGGAGAAGATCTTAAGTCTGGCCTGTGAGGAGGTCGGAAACATTATGTTTTCCACCGACGAGAAGATCACCTGGCAGGAGCATGAGATGCCGGATTTCTGCGGGACCGGGGACGATGCCGAGGCAGCTTATGATGCCGACGGGGCATTGTACGGTAATGATGAGGCAGCGTGTGAGGATGATACCTCCGACGGCGAGGGGTATGACGACGATGAGGAAGTGTCTGTGGATGCCGATCAGCTGAATGCCGTTTCTAAGGCGGCGGTGGCATTGCTTCAGAACCGGGAGAAGCCGGTGGCAGAGCGCGCGGCGGAGTATCTTCTATATTGTAAGAGGATGCAGCAGGAACTTTACGGATACCACACAGGCGGGGAAGTAAGCGGGCAGGAGCAGGAACAGAGTGAGAGCCGGCTGATTGCCGAGTGCAGGGAGAAAGAGGTAACGCCTGAGGAGGCGTATGCGGCGTTTCTTGCCCGCATGGAGCGCTACGAACAGCTGGAAGTGCTCGATCAGAACTGGGAGGAAGAAAAGAAACGTCTTCGTGCGGCATTCCATGAGGACAATTATCTGGAATGTATCCGGAACTTTCACGCAGCGCAGCAGGGACGGGAATATGAGTATGAGCATCTGCTGGTCTACTTTACATTCCGGTATTTTATGAGATCGTATTATGATGACAACATTTTAAATAAGGCACAGTTTGCGGTGGCGGGTATTCTGATGATCCGCGATATGGATGCACTGCGTTTTCTGGAGAACGGAGGAACGTTTTCCGTGGAGGACCGGGTGGATGTGGCAAAGCTGTATTCAAAGGAAGTAGAACATTCCGAGGAAAATATGGAATTTCTGGAGGAGGATTTCCAGTTTGAGGATATTTTTGCACCGGAACAGATGATACGGCAGCTTTTCTTTGCTTCATAGGGAAGACGGAGAACATCAATGGAGCGATTCCGACCCACCCAAGGCAGGAAGCACTTTATATTTCATAAGCGTACGATCACAGGGAAAGTGGCATAGAATAGAAGGCAGGAAATCTGCCAGGATGGAGGAAAGAACATGAAAGTAATATTGGTAAACGGAAGTCCGAGGGAAAAGGGATGTACTTATACAGCGCTCTGCGAGGTGGCAGGGGCTCTCGAGAAGAACGGCATTGAGACCGAGATTTTTCAGGTGGGTGCAAAGCCGATCGCCGGCTGCATCGGCTGCAATGTCTGTCTTAAGAACGGACGCTGCTTTGTGGACGATCCGGTCAATGAATTTGTTGAGAAAGCAAAAACGGCGGACGGTTTTGTGTTCGGCTCGCCGGTGCATTATGCGGCGGCATCCGGTGCCATCACCTCGTTTCTCGACCGCGCATTCTACGGAAAGGGAAATGTGTTTGCCGGAAAGCCGGGGGCAGCAGTGGTGAGCTGCAGACGCGGCGGCGCGGCATCCGCGTTTGATCAGCTGAACAAATATTTCACGATCAATTCCATGCCGGTGGTTTCCTCCCAGTACTGGAACCAGGTACACGGAAATACGCCGGACGAGGTACGGCAGGACGCAGAGGGACTGCAGACCATGCGCACGCTGGGCAGCAATATGGCATGGCTGCTCAAATGTATTCAGGCAGGGGCGGCAGCGGGAATCACATTCCCGGAGCGGGAACCTGCAATGAAAACAAATTTTATTCGGTAAAAGTTCAGTGGAAATTAAGAGAAATTAAGACAAATTTAAACAGTGTCATTGTCTAAAAGTGGCGGAAATTAGCCTATAAAATGTGAAAAACCGTGTATTTACTGGAAAAATTAGAGTTGTTTATATACGTTATGAGTCGCGTAAAATATTGGAAAAATGGTGTCAGTTAGTAACACGTTAGTAACAATCGAGGATTTTCTTTTTAAGGAAAACGAATTTTTTCGATTTCTGTCTTTAGATCATTGATTGAGCGGTGGCCATATGTAGCGTTGGTTATATCATTTCCGAAAGAGTGTCCCATCATACGTTTGCGGTCATTTTCATTCACATTATATTTTTCGCATAGATATGAGAAAGTGTGCCTGCAATCGTGTGGAGTGTGCTTTTTCCCACTTGCAGAATATGAGATTGAAAGTTTTTCTAAGGTGGAATACATGTTTTTGCGGAATAAAGCCGGGGTGCAGCCTAGAAGATTTTGTAGTGCTTTTGTATTATCATATCGCTCGGCAACAAAATCTTGGATGCAGGAATGAATGGGAACGATTCGGTTTTTGCTAGCTGCTGTTTTTACACCACCTTTAAAATAAGCTTCGTCCAAGTGGACTTCAATAGATGCATATGCTCTTATTCGAAAGCCGCTGTAACACATAATAAGGATCATTTGAACAATGGGATCGGCTTTGTTTGTCCAGAGAATATTTAGTTCATCAAGAGTAAAAGGTTCGCCTGATTCATCATCATCGGGGATTGGGATGTATAAAAAGGCAGAGTAATCTTTTTCGCAAATTTCGTATTTTATTGCGAAAGCATATATTTGATGTAGGAGTGATACGATGAGTTCCAGTGAGGAATGCTTTAGGGGGCAATTATTTATAATTTGCTGGAGGTCATCGTAGCGTAAATTTCCGATGGGTATATCGTGGATGGCAGAACAGTTTTTGTAGGCTGCTCGGGTTGAGGCAATCGTTTCTTTTGAAAAATTTTTTGGTGAGTTGTGAAATTTTTCGTCAAAGAATTGTTGATAGACTTCGGCGAATGTTGGTGTGCGCTCAATGAATACGGAGCGGTTTATTTTGATTTTCCCGGCTTTTTCCATATTGTAGGCAGTCGGACCTGCAAGAAGAGCCGCGTCTACACTTCCACCTGCCAAAGCTGCCTGGGCATCCGGGATCCCCATTGCCATAAATTCAATATCGTCCTCAGTCATACCTGCATTATTTAAGTAAGATACTAACAGTTCATGTAAAATGGTTCCCTTTGGACCTGCTACTTTCTTTCCCTTTAAATCTTCTGCTGTCTTAATGCTGTCATCCTTTGCAAACAGCTTAAATGCCTTTGGGGAACGGCTGTAAATGCTCATGATCTTAATGTCTGCGTCATTGGAAGCAGATAAAATTACAGAAGTAGCGCCTACCGCATTTAAAAACTTGATATCTCCGGAAGCTAATGCCTGTGTCTGCTCCGGTCCTGTTGTCAGATCTGAATACTGCACGTCATAACCCATCGGACCAAATACACTGGCAAAGATCTCCTGATCCTGCTCTACGATACTGGGAACATTTAATGGAGACTTTACATAGGTAACAGACAGGGTTCCATTTTTCTCTGTCTCTGTTTTTGACTCCTCTGCACTGGTCTCCCTGCTTTCTTCCACGCTGCTTTCCTGTGCGCTCTGCGCGGCGGGGTTGATCTTGACCGGCAAAAGCTTTTCCGGCAGTTTAGAGACCACCCGCGCCGCCATGCAGGCTCAGCAGGCCAGAGAAAAATACACACTCGAGCGCTGCATTTTTACCGCTGCCGAAACCAACACCTTGTTCTCGACCAACACTATGGTCGAGAACTACACCCTGGCCACCGCCGCCCAGCAGTATGCCGAGCAAACGGCCGATGCCAACAGCGGCCTTGCTCTATGGGTCAACGGTGCATATACGCTATATTCCAACCTGCCCACGGCATTGCCGCGTGCTGTGCAAATGCAGGCCGTTTCCAATGGAGCTGACCACTGGCAGCTGGCTCACTGCGCGGGGCACTGGTATCTGCTGTTGTCCCAGCCGTTGGATATTCCCGGCGTGCAGGCAGACATACTCTGCTCCTACGATGTCACCAGCGTGTTTGCCACGCGCAACGCCCAACTGCGGGCCTGGCTGGCAGCTTCAACCGCTTTGCTGGCGCTGGGCGGTGCGGCGGCAGTTCTCTTCAGCCGCCTCGTCACCCGGCCGCTGACCACCCTGCAATCTGCCAGTGAGAAGATTGCTGCCGGGCAGTATACTGAACGCACCCAGGTGCAGACCAACGATGAGATCGGTGTACTGAGCCGCAGTTTTGACGCTATGGCTGCTGCGGTAGAGACTAAAATTGGCGAGATGGACGAAACGCTGCAAAGCCAGAAAGACTTCATTGCAGCCTTCACTCATGAGGTCAAGACTCCCATGACTGCCATGCTTGGTTATGCCGACCTGATGCGTGCCGCGCCTGACGACGCAGACTTGCAGCGGGAATCTGCCAACTACATCTACCATGAGACCCGCCGGTTGGAGGAACTCAGCCGCCGTCTGCTGGCTCTGATGGGCTTAGACGCCGCTGACCGCCTGACGTCGGAACCTGTCAGCGACCGCAGCCTGCTGAATCAAGTAGTGCGCAGCCTGCCCCAGGGCAGCACACCCGTGCCGCGCATCATCGCCTGCGATTGCGCCGTGCAGGTGGACCGCGCCCTCTGGGTGGATATGCTGCGCAATCTGACCATCAACGCCCAGCACGCCTGCAAGGGCATTGCGGGGGCGGCCATCACACTGCGCTGCCAGCAGCAGGGGAGCACCGCCGTTTTCACAGTGGCCGATACCGGCTGCGGCATCCCTGCCGCCGACCTGCCCCGCGTGACCGAAGCCTTTTATATGGTGGACAAGTCCCGCAACCGTGCCGATGGTGGCAGCGGCATCGGGCTGGCGCTGTGTACCCGAATCGCCCAGGCCCACGGCACCCAATTACAAATCGACAGCACCGAGGGTGTGGGTACGACCGTGACCGTATCCGTACCTATCCTTGGCCCTGATGATTTGCCTGCCGCCTGTGCAGACGGAAAGGAGCAGCCATGAAAAAATATCGCCTTCCACTGGCCTGTGCGCTGGTGGTCCTACTCAGTCTGGCGCTGCCTTTCGCTGTTTTTTCGCTGTGGGACAAAGCACTTCTCTCCGCCCCGCACAGCCAGACGGCCGCCGAGGGCCTGTCCGCCGAAGCCCGCGCCAATTCCACTGCCTGCACGCTGTACGCCTGCAACCATGTACTGAACGTCCCGCTGGGCTACAACAGCGGCAGCGAAAACCCCTGGGCGCAGACCGCCATCGATGACGCCACGCTGGACCGTGCTCGCAGTGCCCTGCGCGCCCTTCACGATGCCGGGCTGCTGACCGACGTCCAACTTGCCAAAGCCCTGGCCGTCTGCACCCAAAACGACAAAGACACCACCTGGAACGCCGCCACCGCCCCCGGCGGCCTGACACAGGTAAGCTGCAATGTCATAGAAAATTTTGATGATGAATCGCCTGATTCTTACAGCAGCTTTGCATTGAACCTGATTCTGACAAGCGCTGATACCCCGGTCTATTTCAACTACCAGGACGGCCAGGATACCACCCACCTTATCGCGGACGCCGCCTACCTGCAAAAGTACAGCACCCTTTTGGGGCTGGATTCCTTTGCCGATTGGCAGTACCCGGATTGGAGAGCCGCCGTGCGGGATTTCGGCGTCGCCGCCTACAGCGAGACCGCACAGCTCTACCTCACCGCCAACTGCCGCTATGGCATCACCCTCTCCGCCGCCAGCATGACCCCGCAGGACTATGCTGATCTTGACGCCCTCTACGCTAAAGGAGACACCCCATGAAAAAGCTACTCCCCCTCGCCGCCGCACTGACCTTTACGTTAACCGCCTGTACCGCCCCTACATCTGATACTCTACCAGCCGCGCCGGAAGAATCTACCACCACCCAAGACGTCGGCAGTGGGGAAGTGCGCATGCTAAGCGCCGCGGACGGCGGGATCTACTATCAGACTTTTGCCGACAGTGAGGTCAACCACGAGGTCGACATTGGCCGCAATCTTGTCTATGCGGTCGAGGAAACCACTGGTCTGGCCCGCCCGGCCTGCAATGTGCCCGGCTGCACCCACGACAGTGATGCCTGCCCAGCCTACATCCAAGGCTCGGCCACTTGTTATGCCGATGGCAGCGAGGTCTATCTCTACATCTGCCTATATAAAGAAGCGGAAGATACAACCGTTTTCCGCTTAGAGAAAATCAACGTGGACCATACCCAACGTACCTGCCTTGCAGATGATTTACCGTTTGGATGGGTACAGCCTATCGGTATGGCGGCGGATGACACGCACCTTTATTTCTTAACCACTGACAACTACAGCAACGCCACCATGTCCGCCATGCTGCTGGCCGTTTCTAAAGCAACCGGCGATATGCAGACGCTTTACCAGCTGGACGGTCTTGAAAACGGGCGCGGCAGCACGGGGCAAGTTACTTTCGTCAATCTGGTCGGCGCCAGCGGCTGCCAGCTGTATTTTACCCATTCCGAAAGGAACCCCGATCCTAATAACTATTATAATTCCGCCGTGCAGGTCTGGTGTTATGACCTTGCCGCCAACCAGTGCACCGCCGCCCAACGGTACGAGGTCGATGATGGCACCATCGTCACCCCGCCGCAGGAAGTCCACGATGATTACGGCAACACCTACACAAACAGCGGTGTCATCAGCCATAGCCGCCTCTATTACACCCTGACCGGCTACTACGGGTCTTTTAGCAGCGGCATTGCCGAATGCGACAACGAACACGGCACCGCCGCTGTGCGGGATGCAGCCACCGGGCAGCGCACAGTGCTTGCCGAAAACCTGCCCACTACCACCGCCGAGTACGAGGCCAACTACAGCGTCGCGCGTTATCACGATGGCTGGCTGCTGACGGTGGACGAATGGGGCCGCGGTTCTGACGGCATGGGCACCGGCGATGGCACCAGCGCACAATATTTCTGCGATGGCAGCGGCCAGATGACCCTCATCCCGCAAAAGCGTTATGCCGAGGGCAAGGGTGTACAGAACATCCAGATTTTGGACATCCAGAACGGCCAGGTGCTGGTCATCTATGATGAACAGATTGACACCCGACAGGGCATTGACAAATCCGGCACAGCCTATACCTACACGCCAGTCTGGCGCCTGTACGGCGTCATGCCATTGGAAGACCTGCTTGCCGGCAGCATCGATTTCACTCCCTTGCAGTTCATTTCCTGAGCATTGACAGCATTGACGCAGACAACTCAACAAAATTTGCCGTCTTTTGCTTGCATATTTTCCCGTTTTGGCGTATAGTAAAGGAAGTATTCTGACAGGGAGAAGCAAACACTATGGCCAAAATTCACCGCAACGATATGCACGTCCAGCACCCCACCCAAACCATCACCCTGCCCAAAGAGCCGGAACCTGCTGCCCCCAAGGCTACCGCACCCCAGTTCTACGACCAGGACAAGGACGCCGACTACGAGGCCCCGCACCTTGGCATCCGGCGTCGACGCAAACAGGTCGCGGATCATATCAAACACGCCCGTTTAAGTTGCCGGGTTAGAACGCGGAGTACGGCCGATCGGGGACTGGTCGATGTTGATGACCTTATCCAGCTGCTCCAATCCCTCGATCTTCTTAAATTTGCCCGGAATAGTACGCGCACGGTTCAGCTTTCTTGCCAGTTCCTTATACAGAATCTCATTCACCAGAGAGCTTTTTCCGGAACCGGATACACCGGTCACGCAGGTCATGATGCCCAGTGGAAAGGAAACATCTATGTTCTTTAAGTTGTTCTCTGCTGCCCCGCGCACGGCAATCCAGCCTGTAGGCTGTCTACGCTCCTTCGGTACCGGAATCCGGATGCGGCCGCTAAGATAAGCACCTGTGATGGATTTCTCATTCTGCATGATCTCTTCTGCTGTGCCAATGGCCACCACCTCTCCACCATGTTCGCCCGCCCCCGGTCCAATATCCACAATACAGTCTGCCGCACGCATGGTATCCTCATCATGCTCTACCACCAGAACGGTGTTGCCCAGATCACGCAGATGGGTCAGGGTTGCAAGCAGCTTGTCGTTATCCCGCTGATGCAGGCCGATGCTCGGCTCGTCCAAAATATATGCCACACCAACCAGTCCAGAACCAATCTGTGTTGCCAGACGGATTCTCTGCGCCTCACCGCCGGACAGCGTACCGGTTGCCCGGGAAAGGGACAGGTATTCCAGACCAACATTCAACAGGAAATCCAGGCGCGCCTTGATTTCCTTCAGGATCTGATGTCCAATGGACTCCTGCATCGGAGTCAGCTTCAGCTCATCCAGAAATGTGCGGAAACGGGTAATGGACAGCTCCGTTGCCTCATAAATATTGATGCCGCCCACCGTAACTGCCAGGGAGCTGG
>ENA-USUM01002332-USUM01002332.1-human-gut-metagenome-genome-assembly--contig:-NODE-2332-length-11422-cov-16.294932_pt1 | contig 11422 bp, 9 predicted proteins | sample MGYA00250063_ERZ773402 | MGnify/ENA primary metagenome ERZ773402 (study PRJEB29103, sample SAMN06112030) | human gut metagenome | biome: human gut; feature: ankylosing spondylitis patient; material...
ATTTGGCCGAAATCAGGTTGTGCACGATCAGAGTATTGCGCCAGTTCAAGGCCATTGTCTGGTTGTCTCTTTCAAGGTAATATAATACCATTCGTTATCTAAATCATAAAAATATGTATAATCCGTCATTATTTCATTAAATATATCCTGCTCAGTTTCTCCAATCCAAAACTCTTTTCCTATAGGTGAGTGTGTCAAATATGCAGGAAACCCTCCATTTTCGCTACCTTTTTTACCTATTAATCTTGTCTGTCCCAATCCGAAAAGATAATCAACATCTGCTGGGTTATCATACCAGGCTAACAAACGAATTCCTACTGAACTATAATATCCACCATTACCGCTCCAGCCATATTCCACATTTCCATTCTTAAGTCTTCTTGCTATTATACTTATATCTGCCATCTTGCATTTCTCCTTTTAGTATCGCATATACGATATATATTACATAATAAAACGTATGTCAATATATCAACATACGTTTTTCCTATATTATTCTAATTATCACTTTCCTGCAAAGCTTCCAGATATCCAAGTAATCTTTCCTTTTGCTTGTTCTTAAGATTTCTAAATCCCCTAAGTAACAATTCTTCATCTTTGTTCAATACAATTGTGTAGTCCATACTTTCCTTACGATTTTTATCACCTTTAATCCAGCTCTCTGAAAGCAGCTCGTATGGTGTAATATTTAGCACCTCGCATATTTTTAAGATTTTATCTGCTGACGGATTGGTCTTTTTTCTTCTCCAATCACTTATTGTGCTTTGTGAAATCCCCGTGCACTGTGAGAATTCTTTCTGTGTCATACCTTTCTGTTCCATATACTTATATATTTTTTCACTAATTAACAAATCTTCTCTCCTGTCTGTGTTATAATACTCTACTTCTGCTTATTTAATATCTTTCGATATTCCTCCCTATCTTTTTCCTCTATATCCAGCGTATCCATTGCCTCTTCTGCTGTCTGATTCAACTTTCTCATTAATGTTCTTATGCTGTCAAGACGCGCCTGTTTCTCCCCTCGTGCCATTCCACGTTCCATTCCTCGTCTTTCTCCGCGTTCCTCGCTTTCTTCTACCAGCAAATCACTTATATTACACATATCATTCACACACCCTTCTAATTCTGTTGTCATCTCAAGTCCGTATTCTTCTAACCGGTTCATCTTATCCTGTCTTGCCCTGCAAGAAAATAATACTTCCAGCATTGCTATAAGCTTATTTTTTGATTCTTCGACATCTGCCCTGCTTCTTATTCTTATAACCGCTCCATTCATTATGCTTCGCTGTGGAAGCCAGCTTGTATTGCCATAGATTACTCTTGGCTGCAAGCCTAATTCTATTATAGAGTCTTCATCGGCTTCTGTATCCATACATATCCATATGCTGTATACATCTTTGATGTCATCATAGTTTGATTTTATGAATTCTACATTTTTCTGTGAAGACACTAGTCTTGCCATATAATACACCATTCTTGATTCGATATGATAACCAAGCTTTGTATATGAAATACTTTTCTGTGCCTCAACATTTACAAGTATTTTAATTGTTCTATTATTATAATACAATGGAAATCTTATTTCGTAAATAATTTTTCCATCTTCTATATCTACGTCTTCAGTTCCATCACTTTCAATTTTAATGCACAGCTTTTCCGGAACTGTAAGTGATACTATTGTCTCTCCTATGCAGGGAATTATGTCTTTTATGCTGTATTCCCTGAATTCTGGCACTATTACTTTTACTATATTGGCTAATATCTGTGGATCTGCCAATATACATTTAGCATAGTCGTCTCTCATTGCTTTATCTACATCAAGCTTTGACATTGTTTCTGCAAGATGTGTGGTTACTCTCTGATACTTCATTAAACCTCCTTTTCATTGGTTATCATTTATCCACCATAGTCAGTTATTCGCACTAAAATTTTAAATATTGGAATTATATTGGCGAATTGCCATTAGATTTCATATATAGTTCCGATATGGTTGCCACATATTACTATCAAACATTATTATATTTAGATTAGATACTATATAAATAGAATACCACATATCACTATGTATTGCAATAGAATATTTAGAAAACAAAAAGGCATTGCCAGACCACTCAAATGGACTTTCCTTCCGTGCACACCTGGCCAGTCAAGAAAGCCCATACCATAGGCCCGATAATACCTCTCTTTATTAATTACATTAGGTGATTGCGGTTACTTGTGTTCACAGTACAAATAACAATCAATTTTGCTGAGTTTCGCAAACGCCTATTAATTACATAATTATGCCAATGACCCTCTCTTAAGCCATCTTCCACTAACAAACCTTGCAACAAAGCATACTGACCTTGCTGCCCAGTCAATGAACATTCCTATCCATACGCCAAGAACTCCCATTCCAAGCATTACGCCAAGGACGTAGCTGCTTCCGACCCTGAACAGCCACATCGAGATAATACTTGCTGTCATTGTAAATTTTACATCTCCCGCCGCTCTTAATGGATTGGATAATGTAAATGAAAGCGGCCATATAAATAATGAAACCACATTAAAGCATCTTAAAATCATTACTGTAATCTGTGTTGCCTCACCTGATAAGTTAAACCACGAAGCAATAAATGGTGCTAAGAAGAATAATGGAATATTACATATCCAGTCGCCGAAATACGCACATTTAAGCACTTTTTTAGTATACATTTTTGCCTGTTCTTTCTCACCGGCACCTATGCACTGTCCAACAACTGTGATAAGTGCAAGTCCCATAGATGAAGCCGGAATATTTGCAAAATCGATAACTGTATAGCCAACCGAATTAGCGGCTGTAGATGCTGTTCCAAATGTTGCAACCATACTTACAACCATAAGCTTTCCTATCTGGAACATACCATTTTCTATGCCTGATGGAATACCTATTGTCAGAATCTTCTTTATATATATCCAGTCTGGAACAAAATATTTTATATGATCTATTCTTATCGGATTAGTCTTTCCGCATACAAGTACTGTCATAACTATTCCAGCTGCAACACGGCTAAGTGCTGTTGACAGTGCAACACCAGCTACACTCCACTTAAATACGAATACAAACAAAGCATTTCCAGCTACATTAATCACATTCATAAGTATGCTTATATTCATACTTACCTTACTGTTGCCTACGCTCCTGAATATTGCAGCTCCTGCATTGTACATTCCAAGGAAAGGATATGAAAGGGCTGTTATCACAAAATATAACACAGCACAATCCATAACTGAATCTTCAACAGTTCCGAATATCACCTTAAGTAATGGTCTTGTAAATGAAACTGAAAATGCTGTCATTATAACTGAAAATATTAACAAAACAGTTTCAAGCTGTGCTCCTGACTTTCTCGATTCATCATCCCTGCCTTTACCTATATACTGACTGCAAACAACAGCGCCACCTGTCGCAAGTGCTGCCATAACCTGTATGATAAGCCTGTTGATATTATCAACAAGTGCAACTCCTGCAACTGCCGCTTCTCCTGACTGTGATACCATAAGTGTATCCACAAGTCCTACAAGTACTGCAAGAAGCTGTTCAAACATAAGGGGTACTATCAATTTTCTTAAATCTTTACCACTAAACAACATATGTAACTCCATTATCTTATAATTATTTTTTTATCTGATATCTGTAGTTAACACAAAAATTCGGTCAGAACGTACTTTTAACATTCTGACCGAATATAATAATTACATTATCAGCTGTAATAAACATCTATAAACCAGTTATCTAAGCTTCTAACCAGCCTGTTAACCATCAGCAATATTAGTCTACTGTATAAATCCAGCCCTTAGGAGCTTCGATTCTGCCCATCTGGATACCTGTGAGTGTTTCGTATAACTTCTTAGTTACAGGTCCCATCTCGTCCATACCACTTGGTAAGCAGATTTCCTTGCCGTGATCTACTATCTTTCCTACAGGAGAGATAACTGCTGCTGTACCGCAAAGACCACATTCAGCAAAGTCCTTAACTTCATCAAAGAGAACTTCTCTTTCTTCAACTTCAAGTCCAAGGTATTCCTTAGCAACGTGTACTAATGAACGTCTTGTAATAGATGGTAAGATACTATCTGACTTAGGTGTTACAACCTTACCGTCCTTAGTAACAAAGAGGAAGTTAGCTCCACCTGTCTCTTCAACCTTAGTTCTTGTAGCTGGGTCAAGATACATATTCTCAGCATATCCTTCTGCGTGAGCTGTAACGATTGCGTGAAGGCTCATTGCATAGTTAAGACCAGCCTTGATATGACCTGTTCCGTGTGGTGCTGCTCTATCAAAATCTGAAACCTTGATTGTAAGTGGCTTAGCACCGCCCTTGAAGTATGGTCCAACAGGTGTTGTGAATACTCTGAACTGATATTCATCAGCAGGCTTAACACCTATAACTGGATTGCTTCCGAACATATATGGACGGATATAAAGTGATGCACCTGAACCATAAGGTGGTACCCAGTCCTCATTAGCTCTTACTGTTTCAGCAATAGCTTCTACGAACTTATCTTCTGGGAATACAGGCATCTCAAGTCTTCTACAGGAATCTGCCATTCTGCTTGCGTTCATATCTGGTCTGAAAATAACTGTGTGACCATTCTCTGTTGTGTATGCCTTCATACCTTCAAAACATGACTGTGAATACTGTAATACACCAGCACATTCGCTGATAACGACTTTATCATCATCTGTGATAACACCATTATCCCATGCTCCATTCTTATAATTAGCTACGAATCTCTTATCAGTCTTTACATAGCCAAATCCTAAATTAGACCAATCAATATCTTTCTTTGCCATAACTTTATACTTCCTTTCGTATTCGACAGTCTACTCACCTTACTGTCAGGAGCTTCTACAATACCAACCATAAATGTCTGCTTTGCTGTAAAATGTCCTTACAACACCGCTGACAACCAGTAAATACGCTGACCCCTTGGCATAACACTCTTTCTTTGGTGTTTACTATAATGGATCCCATCGATTAATTAAATTAGGGATATTTTATACCCACATTTTATATAAGTCAATAAATTTTGCCTATCTAATAATTTCACAAGTATATTTTTTATGTATTTTACAGCTTTTTGAGCCGCGCTATTAGTCCAGCGCCGCTTCGCCGCACTGGACACGCGGGCGTTCGCCCTATCAGACATAATGCAAAGCCACAATTTTGTGCAAGCACAACTGTGTCTTTACATTATGTCTGGCACGGCTCATTGCTTTCGCGATCATTCATAGCTTGTAATCTGTGTGTAGAAATTATCGTAGTCTGTTCTGCCTTCTCCTGTGAATGCGATTGCTGTTCTTGGGTGCTGGTTAGCATTTCCTGTAATCATATACTGGACGTCACACCCCCATACAACTCCGGCTTTCTTAAGTGGAACCATATGATTTTCAATGAACTTAAGAACTGGTGAAATTCTGTACTTTGGATTTCTTAAGAAGCCCATAAGAAGCTCTGTATAACAGTTACCTGCTCCTCTGCCCATTCCGCTCATTGTAACATCAAGATAGCTTACACCTATTGTGCACGCCTCAATAGTGTTGGCAAATGCAAGCTGCTGGTTATTGTGTGCGTGTATACCAACTCTCTTTCCGTATTTCTCAGCAATCCTGATGTATTTATCTGCAAGTCTTCTTATCTGTTCAGGATAAAGTGAACCGTAGCTGTCTACAAGGTAGATTACGCTTGCCTTGCTCTGTGCAGCAAGAAGTTCAAGTGCAAGGTCTAACTCATTCTCACTTGCTGTAGAGATAGCCATAATATTAATAGTAACTTCATATCCCATATCTGCACAGTAATTAATCATCTCTATAGCCGCAGGTATAGTATTAATATATGTAGCTACCCTTACCATATCTATAACACTTTCAGACTTAGGAATTATATCTTTCTTGTAATCAGTTCTTCCTACGTCTGCCATAACAGAAATCTTTAAGTCTGTATCATTATCACCAACGATAGCTCTTATATCTTTCTCATCGCAGAACTTCCACTTGCCGTAATCCTCAACCTTAAAGACTTCCTTTGATGCCTTATATCCAAATTCCATATAATCAACACCTGCGGCTACATTTGCCTTATACAAATCGCGCACAAAATCTTCGCTGAATTCAAAATTGTTAACAAGACCTCCATCCCTAAGTGTACAATCAACGACCTTAATATCTGGTCTGAATGATACTAACTCGCCTTTCTGTTCCATAGTAATCCTCCATTCTTTCCCGGTAAAAGCTAAGAAAATAATTCCCGCACCGGGTGTTCTCAATCTAGTATCAGTGTACAGGAAAATATTGCATATGCCTGATATGCTTCTGCACACGCTTTATTATGCTTTAAAGCGTTACACTTTAAAGTGCTAAATTGTCATTATTATACCACTATATTTAATTTTGTAAAGTACTAATTGCATCTTCCATAATATCCATCATATCTAAAAGTCCGTTAAGGTATTCTTTCTGGCTTGTAAATTTTCTTTTAGTAACTGTCCATATAAAATATGGCACTCCATTTACTTTAAAATCCAAAGCCCCACCGAAGCTTTCAAGAAGTTTAGGAATTGCATCAGAATCTATATCAGCCTTAGGATATATATTCATAACTGTTCTCCAGTTAGATGCACCTCCTGCCGGATTAGCGGCAGTTTCGCCCTTAATCTCCATAATTCCTATCTTATGTGCCTTGCTCTTTATAAGTGCTACCATCAAAAGATTAGAAGCACACGAAGGAATACTTCCATATCTGTCTGAAAGCTCATCTTTCATATCTGACAATTCTTCCCTCGTTTCAAGTGCTGCAATCCTTTTATAGATATCTAATTTCTGGTATTCGCTCTTAATATATGAAGCTGGAATATATGCATCAACTTCCAGATCAACAGTAGTTTCAAAACTGTATTCGTTCTTTATGCCCTTTAAGTTATTGACTGCCTGATTAAGCATTTTACAATACAAGTCATAACCTACTGCCGCCATATGCCCGTGCTGGCTCTTTCCAAGCACATTTCCTGCACCTCTTATCTCAAGGTCTTTCATAGCAATCTTAAATCCCGAACCAAGGTCAGAGAATTCCTTTATAGCACTTAATCTCTTCTCTGCAACCTCGGATATCATCTTATCCCTTTTGTACATAAGAAAAGCATATGACGTTCTTGTACTTCGTCCAACTCTTCCCCTTAACTGGTAAAGCTGGGAAAGCCCGAACTGGTCAGCATTTTCTATAATCATAGTGTTACAGTTAGGTATATCCATACCTGTTTCTATAATTGTCGTAGATACAAGAACATCTATCTCTCCATTGACGAACTCATACATAATCTTTTCAAGCATACGCTTATCCATCTGTCCATGTGCATACGCAACAACCGCATCAGGAACAAGATTTTGTATATACTCAGCACGTTCCTCAATGTCCCTTACCTTGTTGTATACATAATACACCTGTCCATTTCGTGCAAGTTCTCTTGTAACCGCCTCTCTTATCATCTCATCATTATGTTCTGTAACAAATGTCTGTATCGGATGTCTGTCCACCGGCGGCTCTTCAAGAACACTCATATCCCTAATACCGACAAGGCTCATATGAAGTGTTCTTGGAATAGGAGTTGCACTTAATGTAAGAACGTCTATGTTGTTCTTTAATTCTTTAATCTTTTCTTTATGTGCAACACCAAAACGCTGTTCCTCATCAATAATAAGCAGTCCCAGATCCTTAAACTGCACATCCTTTGACAATACACGGTGCGTTCCTATAACAACATCTATCGTGCCATTCTTAAGCCCTTCAATCGTCTTTTTATTCTGTGCACTTGTCCTGAAGCTTGACAACTGACCGACATTAACAGGAAAGCCTTTCATTCTCTCCTCAAATGTTGAAAAATGCTGGCTTGCAAGCACCGTTGTAGGAACAAGGTAAGCCACCTGCTTGCCGTCCTGAACAGCCTTAAATGCAGCTCGTATTGCAACTTCTGTCTTTCCATAGCCGACATCGCCGCATATAAGTCTGTCCATAACCCTGCCGCTTTCCATATCCTTCTTGGTATCCTCAATGGCATTAAGCTGGTCATCTGTCTCCTCATAAGGAAACATTTCCTCAAATTCCTTCTGCCATACAGTATCCTGTGAAAATCTGTAACCCTCAACCTTCTGCCTTATCGCATAAAGCCTTACAAGCTCTTTAGCCACTTCCTCAACTGCCCCTGTAACCTTGGCTTTTGTCTTCTTCCACTCAACACCACCAAGACTGTTAAGCTTAGGCTTTTTCTCCGTATCCTGATTAGCGTACTTCTGCAGACGGTCAAGCTGTGTTGCAAGCACATATAGATTGCCGTTATTCGCATACGCAATCTTAATATAATCCTTCTCAACACCTTCTACCTGTATCTTTTCTATTCCCTTGTATACACCAAGTCCGTGGCTCTCGTGCACAACATAATCGCCTATATTAAGTTCGTTAAAGCTGGCAATGTTCTTTCCATCGTGCTTTTTCTTCTTAAGCTTCTTCATCTTTCTTGCACTGAATATATCATTCTCTGCAATAACAACAAATGAAAGAACAGGATACTCAAAGCCTTTATGCAGGCTCCCATATGTCACTATAATAAGCCCGCTTCCGTAATCCTTATTAAAATCCTCGCTGTAAAAGCTGGCAATTCCAAGCTTTCCCAGATCATCAACTATTCTTAATGCCCTCGTTCTTGAACTGCATACAAGTATTGTTGTATATCCATTTTTCTTGTACTTTTCCAAATCCTTGGCCAGATACTCAAAACTGTTATTATATGAGCTTATGCTTCTTGCCGTGATGTACATAGAATAATCTATCTCAAAGCCCTCAGGCTTATAATCAAGTGTCGTTAATATAAGCTTTTTATTATTCCTCAAATCACTGATAATCTCATTCATAGCCTTGACCTTATTAGTCTGGCTTGGAAGCACATAACCTGCAGCAAGACGGTTCTTCATACTCTCGTTGTATTCATACAATGTCAGCTCATTACATTCTTTCAGCCTGTTAGGCTCATCTAACACAACAAGAGTATTCTCCTCCGGAAAATACTCTGCCAGTCCAACTGTATCTGCCACAAGTGTATCTGTGAACTTCTCATAATTACCGGTACGCTCGACATCTGCAACAAGCTTGTTAAGATTATTGCCCGCCTCAATCTGCTCCTTTGTACGCTTTCTCTTACCATAATCAAAACACTCAAGCTGCCTGTCACACTCTTCCTTAATATTGTACAGACCATTTTTTAACTCATCTTCTGTAAATATATATTCAGTAGCCGGGAAAATGCTGTAGCTTTGGAGCCTTTCAATCGACCTCTGGCTCTCAACATCGAACATTCTTATAGAATCAACTTCCGTATCCCACAACTCAATTCTTACCGGTGCTTCATCTGTGTACGAGAAAATGTCTATAATTCCACCACGTATTGCAAACTGTCCCTTGTCCTCCACCATTCCAGTACGCACAAAGCCCATAGCCACCAGCTTCTTTGCCAGCTTCTCTGGTTCTATTTCGCTGGAATAATCAAGGGTTATAACTGCCTCCTTAAATCTTTCGACAGGTATGAGCCTGTCTGCAATTCCGTCCATAGTTGTAACAACTGTAAGCACACCCTCGCCTGTACTGCTATGGTTGATTATACGGCTTATACATCTTAATCTCTCGCCTGTAATCTGGTTGCCGTGTACGTCCGCACTATAGAATATGGCATCCTTGGCTGGATAGTATATTGCTTCTTTATTAAAAAATGAAGCATCATCACACATTTTTCTTGCTTTTGCTTCATCACTTGTAACAATAAGCATATACTTATATCCTGATGCTATTGCACTTGATATGTGCACCTTCTGTGTATCAATACAGCCGCTTATAAGCACAGTTCTTCCGCCGTCTTTGCCAAGCTCTTTATTTAATTGTTCAACTGCCGCCGTATTATTTACAGGGTCAAAAAATGTGTTCAAAATATCTGCTCCTTATCCATTGAATTTATTCATTCCACTTTCAATACCTTCTGTCATTATGCACTCTACTGCCTCACAGGCTCTCTTAGTTCCCTCTCTTAAAGCTGGATAAAGTTCCTCCGGAAATCTTCCAAGAACCCAGTCAGCAAGATCCCAGCCCTTTGGCTTATCCCCAACTCCGAATTTAACTCTCTTAAACTGGTCACTTCCAAGGTGTGCAATTATGCTCTTTATTCCATTGTGTCCGCCTGCACTTCCCTTTGGACGGAGTCTTAACCTTCCCGGTTCAAGGCTTATATCATCAAATATAACAATTAAATCATCTATATCTGCCTTGTAATAATCCATAACTTCTCTTATACACTCGCCTGAATTATTCATATAAGTCATAGGCTTTACAAGAATTACTTTCTGTCCTTCTATAACACCTTTTCCTATAAGACCTTTATGTTTAGATGTGTCTACACTTATATTATATTGGTCGGCAAGTTCATCTATGCAGGCGAAACCAACATTGTGTCTTGTTCCTGCGTATTGTGCTCCTGGGTTGCCTAATCCTGCTATTATATACATATTTTGTTCCTTCCTTTGGTGGGGATTTATAATTATTTTATATTGTACAGATTTTGGGGAGGTTATTCAATGTATTATTGAATATATTATTGGGTGTATTATCAGGTGTGCTGGAAAAATAAACTGCCATCAGGTTAGTAGACTGATGGCAGTTATTTCATTAAGATACTTTTTCGTCTGGGTGTTCTATATGACCTGTGATTTCGCCGTCATAGATTTCGTATATCTCATCTGAAAGATAGTTAAGTTCTTCTGTGTCGTGGCACGCAATTATTATAAGTGAACCATTGGCTTTAAGCTCATCTAAAAGTCCCTTTATAAGTCCTGCTCCTGCCTCATCAAGTGCATTGATAGGCTCATCAAGAATAACTATATCAGGGCGTTCCATTATAGCCGCCGCAATTCCTAATCTCTGCTTCATTCCTAATGAATATTTCTTAAATGTTCTCTTATCGTCCGGGTCAAGTCCGACCTTTCTTATAGCATCTCTTATCTCATCATCACTAATACGGTTCTGGATAGATGCAAGTATCTTTAGGTTCTTAAAACCTGTATAATTGCTTATAAATGAAGGATTCTCAATTAAAATCCCTATACTTGGCGGAAATGAAATGTGCCTGCCAAGCTCCTTATCGTTAATGTATACCTTTCCTGATGTTGGAAGTATAAGCCCGCTTATAGCCCTCATAAGCATTGTCTTACCTGAACCATTCTTACCTTTAAGTCCTATAACTTTCCCGCTCTCTAGTGTCAGGTTAATATTCTTTAATACCTCAGCACTTTTGAATGACTTGCAATAATCTTCAAGTCTTACCACTGTACCCATATGCGTACCTCCTCATTACTCTTTTAAAGTTATTC
>ENA-USUM01002336-USUM01002336.1-human-gut-metagenome-genome-assembly--contig:-NODE-2336-length-11411-cov-35.356979_pt1 | contig 11411 bp, 15 predicted proteins | sample MGYA00250063_ERZ773402 | MGnify/ENA primary metagenome ERZ773402 (study PRJEB29103, sample SAMN06112030) | human gut metagenome | biome: human gut; feature: ankylosing spondylitis patient; material...
GTGTAGGGCGGACACTGTTTTCCCCAAAAACACAAACATACGTTCGATAAATCAGATGTTAAATTTGCTACATAAAAGTTGATCTATTCCAATTTGTCAATAGTAAAAATGCACAAAGATCTACTAAATCTTTGTGCATAATGCATATTGATTTTTAAGTTTTCAGACAATTCAACGAGTTTTCAAAGTTGTTCACACAACACGAAAAAACAGTGTCCGCGGTAGACGGACACCATTAGTCCGTCTAGCACGAACACTTGTTCGATGTGGATAACTACAGATATAAAAAGGTACTATCATGAAGATAGTACCTTTTCAGATTAGCATAAGTACGCCGGTAAAGTTGTCTGTGCTCCCATGAATCGCATTGCAGTTGTATTAAGAAGTTTAAAATAACCGCTACCATCTGGTTGCACATTTGTGATATAAAGATAAACGCCTTTGTCAGTACTGTTAAAAACAAGTGTAGCATTAAAAGAGTAAAAATGACCTGTGTTATCTTGTGCCCACGTAGGAACGTTGATTGAACAGAATGGACTTTCATTTGAATAGCCGCTAAGAACGTCTGTCGGCAATTCTCCAATTTTTCTAAACTTACCGCCTTCTAAGGTAACATTGTTTACAGTAAACTGGATAGGTCTAATATTGATGTTTACTTGGTCTTTAGAAATACTAATTCCTAAATAATCTGCTTCGGGCGTTCCGAAATTTGTGTTCGGCGCTATATGAATTAAATGCCATGGGCAACTCCAATCATAGGTTCCGGTTTTAATAATCGATTTTAATGCGTTGGTAATTGCGATCTGCCCGTTGGCATTTGGATGGAAACCGTCACTACTAAAAAGCCTATAGTCATGTAACGGATATGTGCAAGCCGCGCTATAAATGAAGTTATTCGTGGCGCATCCAACTGCATATGATTGGAAAACGTTGTTAAAAATATCCGTCCGTGAATGTAAGTCAACGCCCCACCCCATTTCTGCAACTATTACTTTTGCGCTTGGAAAGCGTTCTTTCACATAGCTTGCAAAAGTGGATATTGCCGCTGTAATATCGCTTTGCGTATAGCCTTTGTCGTTATATCCGCCGCCAACAATTACAAGCTTAACGTCTTCTGTGATATTTGCGCTTAAGTTTACAAGTTGTTGTAAAAAAGTTGTGCCATTTAAAAAGCCGCTCCCGCCGATAGCGCTTGTATAGCATTTAGTAAAATCTTTTTTGATTAAGTCAATCCAACTAGCAACAGTACCTTGCGGCGTATACCCTTCGCCATAACTATCGCCAATAAGGACAACCGCTCCATCGTCAAGAATGTTTGCTATAAGTTCCCGCGCTTCTTTGTCCTTCACAGCAATTTTTTCGCCCGCAATCTCAAAAAACTCCACATAATTCATAAATTAACCCCCTATCTTTATTGTTTTTTCCGATATGTCAAGTGAATGTGTTTCTGACGATGTTTTTATCTCTTTTTTAAGTAGAATTGTTTCCGCATCTGCATCGTACAACACTTCAATCATTATTTTGTCAAGATTATCAAAAATATACTTGCTCAAGTTGTTGTCAAGATTTACTTTAATTGCTTTTATTGACAATGCAAGTTTTCTTAGTTGTTCTTCATAGCTTAGACTTTCGTCAAAAGCCGCAGGTAACGATTCGATGTAGTATGGTCTAAACACACCAATACCCCCCCTTCAAATAAAGAAAATCATTAAATACACTCATAAACAATTCCTCACAATCTGCAATGATAGCATTGTTGACGTTTACAATGTGTTTACGATACATTACAAGTTCATTCATCTTGCTACCGCGCCATCCCTTTTCTGTCCGATGGCTAGTGTCTATAACTGATGTATTACTCTTACCTGTGTTTTTCTCACTAACTGCGCGGCTGTCCTTTCCTGTGCTTTGACCTCTAGTCATGCCGGACGCATAGTCCGTACCGGAAAAATTAACTTGTGGGTTATCACTGTTAATACGTTGATCATTAGCGCTACTATTGTTAGTGTCGCTCATGGTTCTGTCTGCTTCTGACGTGTTGTTTCCGTCGCTCGTGTCAGTATCGTCAAACGTCATATTTGTATTCTCTAAAATCTGCGCAACACTCAAATTACTGTCAAACATCGCCTTGTATCTTGGCATGTTACGCCGCAGTGTATCATTAAGTTTTAGTTTAAAAAGCCCAATCGTTTCAAACCCGATTTCGCACATGTAAAAGTGTATGATAAACATACGCTCAAATTCTGTACGGCTTGTTTCATCTTCATTGTACCATGGAAAACTAAAATCGAAAAGCTTCGGTATACCTTTTTCGATTTTGTCATAAGTAGTAGCGTTTATATCTTTCCAGTCCGTAAAGCTTTCGATGTAATCCCTAAGTCTGGTCGTATATGTCGCCATTTTCGCCACCCCCATTCACAAGCTTTTCTTTTCGTTCCACGCCTAAACCGCTACCGATGTATCGTACATCAACATTAAGCCCAAATAAACGGTTGATTTGATCGCAAGCACGCTTTCGCACTCCAAGAAATGATTGTCTGTTAATAAGTGTCAAATCCGCATCTTGTTCGACCTCACTCGTAACTAAACGCTCTTTTTTTGTGCCGTCAATGTTACTAATACCAAACTGCACGCAAAAGTCTGTGATTTCCTGCCGCATAGCTGTAGTGAGATCGCCGAATACGTTAGGTGCATCAAGCTTAAGGACTTTGACATTATCGAGATTTGTAACACCGTCTTTAACGGCAATAAATGGTACAAAGTCATTGTATTGTTTAAATAAATTTTTTATACTTAATCGCTGATTTTCACTAGCCGCTATTGCGATTGGTGTTCTCTGTGCATAAATGTTAAGGTTTCTAGTCATTCTCATATTTGCTAAACTTTCTGCATACATCTGCACATAATCTACGCTCGGGTATCCTACGCTACTATCCCAGATAATAACGCTATTATTTTTTCCTAAGGTTTTAAAATACTGTTGTGCGTAAGCAAAACGCATGTTCGGCACTCCGTAGATGTCCACAGTGCCGCCAAGGTTGGTTTTCATGACGGCATATTTCTCTACAACGTCATCTTTAAAAAAGACAGTTTGCCCCCACCAAAAAAGATAGTCCTCTAGCACTTGCGGTGGTATTTCATCTGGCAATCCTATCCACTCAAAACGGTTCACAATCATTTCATGTAACATGTTGAAATATCGGATATAATAGTTTCGGTATTGTGGTACACTAAAATATTCAGCATCTTTTGATTGTTTTTTCATTTCCATTTCTCCCTATCAATTATTGGCAAGTCCATAATTACCTATGTCATTAGTATGCCATATTGTCACACCACGATCAAAAATAGATCGCAAAATGACAAGGTAATCTAAATCAATGTTTCCGCTGATTGTGCAATTACGTGTTTTGACAAAATCCCACGCGCTCCGGTTGTGGATTGATGGTGTACCAATCTCGCCTATCTTATAGCCAAACATCGTAAAATAGTCGTCAATTTTGCGTGCATACTCTGCACGAATTTGCATAGGATAATAGCTGATGTGATCGTTACCGATAATTTTACTAGCATTGCCACTAGAAGTAGTTACGTTTCCGCTCGGTTGTAAATAATGATTAACTACGGATTTAATACCATCGCCAATAACTTCCGACCAATCAGTACTACTAAGTGTTGCAAGCGGGCTAGACTTAAAAGCATCACTTGCGGCTTGTTTTCCTGTAGCTAAAGCGCTTCCTGTGCCGCTTGCCGCCGCACCTAAAAATCCAAAGCCCGCACCGCTTAAAGCTTTACCAACTCCACTAAAAACTCCGGCGGCTGTGTCAACTCCCTGTGATACCACACTTCCCGCACTCATTAAAGCACTTGCACCCGCTGTACTCGTCATCTGTGCAACATATGCTTTGTATGCATCTGTCATTATTGCGCATTTTGGATAGTCCGAAAACGTAAGCATATCAGAGTAATCCTGTGCAAAACCTTTATACTGGATTGGATAAGATACTAATAACGGGTTGGGTGTCATTGCTACTGTATAGGTAAAACTACAAGCTTCGCTGGAAAAAAATTCGTATTTATACTCAATTCCCGTGCCGTTGTTGTTGTTCCCATACAGGAAATTATATGGATAGCAAAAAAGCTTTTTGTTTTTTGGAACATAACCATCAATACTATCGTATTTTTTAGGCAAATTTAATTGCTTAAATTGCGTTTCCTCTGCAATAAAGCTTGTAGGCATCATAAACGCGTTTAAAATTCCGTCGATCGTACCGTTTGCGTTAGCGGCAATTAAAAATTCGTTTGCGCCTTCTCCGTTATTAAAAACGTTAAAAGTGATAGCAGTATACACACCATCTCTAAATTCTCCGCCGTTAAAATTTCCGTTCTCGTCAAACGCACTCGGAATAACAACACTCATAATGTTTCGATCACTTATTTCCGGTGCATCATAATTTTGTTCTGTTTCCTGTTTAACGATATACTCTCCGGTTTCTAATCCCTCCGGAAAAGTATACTTGCCTATAATATCGTCAGACTTTTTTACAATCTGCCGCTCGATATAGCACTTATTTAGAACCATATCAAACTGACAATTTGTCCAAACGTCCATAATAAAATGGACACGGCAAGAATTAACAGACAACGGTTCTACGCTTGTAATAAAACCATATATCCAATCATCCATATAGCCTACATTTTTAAAAGCTATATAGTTTGCGCTGTCTGCATATAACTCATTGACTGGTGCGGCAAAGTCTGCATAACCACGTTTTACGGGTGCGGCGTTGTCAGTAGCATATATTGATTTACTGTCAACATATGCAAAAAGTTCTTCGCGGCTATTGAAAAGGCGAACATGATTATAGGACGAATCCCATGGAATCCCTCGACATATCCTCACTTGCGCAACAGGTGCTATTACATCTACGTTTTTTTGTGTCGGCATCGGTATCATGTTATCCATGCTTTCCTCATTTCTAGGGGAGCATTACACTCCCCTCAAAAATCAATGTTTCGCGTGAAACATTACTGATTGACTGTAACTGTACCAGTTCCGCTGATCGTGCTGTTATATCTTGATGTTGCTTTAATGGTAAGCGTTGTCGCTTTTTCGTCATTTGCAATATGCAAGATATTAGACCCCGGAATAAAACTTGTATACTGGCTCGTCGCACCCTCAACATCAAAATCGAGCATCTGCGGCGTGTACTGGCTGTCTCCGGTTACTAATGCTGTGATCTCCACGTCTGTTCCCACATTTCCGGCGGTATCTGTAACGCTTACGGTTGTAAGACCGACAGTATCCGTAGTAAAAACAATGCAGGGGAAAAACGGAGAATAAGAAAACATTTCGCTCATTGTGTAAAAATAATTCCATGTCAACGCAGCACCATTTCTCGAATCCGTCAGTGTCCGAAAATTCTCGCGCACATTGAAAAATCTCATGTCAAATAACGCAAGCTTAATGTTCGGGTCATCAAACTTGTCAATGATGATCTTGCGGACGTTAATATCCACCTTGTCCATATTAAACGCTGTAGCAAGTACCTCAACGTCTAACTCTGCGTCTATCTCCGGCGTAGTGATATAAAAGATAGTCTGATCGTTTGCGCAACTGTCTGCTCCGGCAATGTTGTACTCTGGATGGGGAAATTTTATCTGTCCGATGTAAGCTTTTACAAGCTTTGTCAGCTTTTTAGCGTTTTCTGCGCTCGCTGTAGGGTCTGCAACATTGACCGCATAAAGCTGATCTGCCGCACTTGCGCTCTCAATAAGGCGCTTCATACAAAGGTATTCATCCCAGTTTGCCGCCGTAAAAAGCGACTGAACTTTTGCGTTAATCAGATCGCGCACGCCATATTCTGAACGGAACGCTGTACGCAAATTATCAAAAGTAACTGTAACCGCGTACTGGATAGCGGGTGTGATCTTGTGATACGCCGCCATAACGCTTGACTGATAGTAAGCATACAGTTCTGCAACGGTCGCGAACTGGTTAAACTGTTTACCTTTTGCCATGTTGATAAAAATTTCTTCCTCTGTTCCGCCGTAACGCATCGGGTCTCTCTTGAGCACTCCCAGAGGATTCTCGAAAAAGACGGTTTCGATTCTCTGTTCCATGATCTGCTCAACTAATGCGTTAGCAAATGCATTTCGTAATGGAACGATGTTCAACAGATTCTCGTAAATGCTCGAGATATTCTCCGCTGTAGCTTCGGGGATTCGATCACGATATTCCAAACTCTGCATTGATCGCACTGCATTTAAAATGGCTACGTTTGTAGCCGCCACTTTGTTACCCATTTTTCTCTCCTCTCTCACTCTGTACTTCCGTCAAAGTCAAGCATTTCCGGCGTTACATCTTCGACCACGCCAACATCGGCTTTCGGTTCTTCAATATCCGCTTTCGGTGTTTCCTGTCCGCCTAACATTTCGCCAAAACGCGCAATGTACTTTTCGCGCAAGCCCTCATACCGTTCCTTGTAGCCGTCATCTGTTACATTTGCGCCGCTTCTTATGGATTCTGTAATCACATTGATTTCTTCATCTAATTCTTCCGGCGCGTCAATCTTGCCTAAGATTGCTTTTAAAGCTTCATCTGCTGTCATTTTTTCTACCTTCCTTTCCCTAAAAATGGTTTTAAATAGTATATAAACGGTGTCTTTCTTGCACTTGGAATAGGTGCTACACCGTATATATTGATAGTACAATTTTGATAAATATTTGTATCACTTAAAATAAAGAAACGTATAACAACTCTCCGCAATGCTGTAACATTTACTTTGATATAGCAATAACCTCTTTCTTTTTTAACAAGTTCCGCACCATATGGTACATTAACTCCCCAATCATAATTTGATCTTACATTAAACCTAACAACAGTACCAACGTTTGCTCTCTGGCTATACGGTGTTACGTTAATTTCGGGGATGGGTGGCGCGGGTCTGTTTATACCAATCTGACATTGTGCAGTAACGTTCCTATCATCCACCAACCAAAAGTTTACAACGCTTGTAACTTGCGCACCGTTTGCGTTGCCGCTAACGATCAAAGCATTATCTTCTTTTGTCGCGGCTAAATACTGTCCAAGATTATAAGTCCATTCAGAGTTAGCATTAACTGTAATTCTAACGCTCCCCCCATCTACTATACTAGCACTAATAGGTTCTATAGTCAACACTTTTATTTCCGGCGGCAAGATTCCATGCATTTTATTATAAATCTGTTCCGAGTAATCAGCCCTAGTCTCTTGCGCGCCTATTCCTTGATCTTGCGGCTTTTCGTAGTTATGTAGCACATAATCACTAGCGCTTCTAAAATCACTTGCATTTAATAAAACGTCTAGTGTAGAGCGGTAAGAACCTGTTAATTCTTCTGTTGCAAAAGCAATTCCAAGTTCGAGTGCTCCTATGCTAGTTCCCATTTGTTCTTTTAGATTATATAGTCCTAACTTTCTGCCGGATGAAGTCCACTGTGCAAAGCCATAGCCTTTTTGATCGTAGACAAAGTTATTTTTGCTATATTCCCCGCTATCAACCTTATTTGTATAATTAACACTAGGTGTCCAAGGTGGTGCAACATTACCTTGTATACAATAAGGTATAATATGACTCTCTGCATACCAATTACCCATTAAAGCCGCGCGCCCGATTTCGTTAGGTATTAAACTAGCAAGCACTAACCAAGTTTGGCTTATATATCCATAATCAACTATAGCCGCCATCACATCAACCTCACACTAAGTATATCGAGCACAATATCCTTACATTTCAGATCTTTAAACCTCAACAACCCGAGGTCATAACTCCTCTTAAGATAGTCATAGATAAAACTCTGGCTACTAAGCATTAAAGTATCGACGTTATGACTGCTCGCGTCAAACGTAAAGCGATATTTACAACTCTGGTCAACAGTCCTGTCAATATACACAATACCTTTTTCTGGGTACTCTCTAACTGCATAACTATCTTTCCCGCAAACGAGCGTAAATATATAGCGGCTGTTTCCGCTTACGCTTTCGACAAAAGCTGTTGCATCACACATATAAATACCATCAGCACTACTAATCTGATAAGTGCTATCTTTAAAAATTATACCGAGTTTGCAAAGTTTTAGTGCATTTTGCGCGTCTTTATTAACAACAAACTGCGCAACCCATCCATGACCACGCAAAAATTTAGTGTTATCTCTTAATCTCTTATGTATACCAAAAAAAATAAAATAGGGATTTAAAAGTGTCACATAATTGCCGAGCATATAAACGGGCACTTCCCGCACCTGTTTTCCTTTACCTCTGCATATCGTCCTTAATGTACTCTCAAATTTTGTCAATTCATTTTTTAAATATCCGTTATTCTCAAGGACAAATTCATCAAAAACGATAAGTTCTACATCTTTAAACATTGGGCTGTATTTTTTAAGTTTATCGGTGTTGTTAAAGTATACAGCATATCCAAGTAGTTTAACATTATCATCTTTATCATGTAGCATCATAGCACTAATCAAACCTTTTATAATACTTTTATTAGTTACAACTTTTCCATACTCTGGACAACTGTCCAAAATATCTTCATACATCTTTCCACTGCTCGAAATTTCGTCCTGTGTCCGATACAAAAAGACAACCTGTTTATCATTCTGTACATTTTTCAAACTTTCAATTAAAAGTGCCGTTGTCTTTCCGGCGCTACGGTTTCCAATAATCATTCTCAAAATTGGTTCATCATTATCTAAGTCTTTTATTTTTTTTATACTATCAAGATTATAAAAAGACATTACGTTCCCCCTTTAAACTGGACTAGCTGGAATCGAACCCGCATTGACGGAGTCAAATCCGTTGCCTTACCATTAGACGATAGCCCCTAAAATGTTTCACGTGAAACATTTTATTATTTTTTCGGTGCTTTCTCTAAGATCTCTCTTATCTTTTCCGGTACTAACTTTTTATTGATTCTGCTCACATTCTCGAGAATACTGCCAATTTCCATTAAAATAATATATACACAAATGCTCTCGAGTACCGGAACATTAAATCCCATATCAAGAAAACTCTGACCGTAATCGATCAGAAGCCCAATTGCCACAATTACAATTTCGCCGAACTTGTTAAAAAGTCCGTCACGCATTACACTGCTGTTAAAATTACTGTTTTTAACAGCCATAACAATTCCGGTAATAAAATCAAGTATAATAAACAACATTACGATAACAATACTCATTTTCTCCTCTTTTCTGCGGCGGTAGCAATTAACAGAATTACCGCCGCGTTAATAGTTTTAGAGTTTCGCGGTATCGGCTCGCGCCAACCACGGCGCGGGGCACGGTTTTTCCCGTCGGTTTACGCCCACAAAAGTCAATCCGGTACTACTCCATAGACTCCAATTACGCGGACATAGGACATTTTTTGTAAGGATTAGGAGGAATTTCGTAATTGAAGCCTATGCAATAGTACCACATAAATTGTTGTTTTATGCCATGTACGGCAAGACATGCCGCTCCATGCCGGTTTCGCCGTACATGCCATAAATGTCATTCTTACGCCGTGCAATGGCTTTTACTGCATTGCACTATGATCTTTTTTGTCAAACGGGTTATACGGTGTTGCTGGTACAAGCTTAGAAATGTCAATACCTTTGAGGTATGCACTCTGGTACTTCTTGCCCTTGTACTTGCCCTCAACAACCTTAAACGCAATTTCGACCTCGGAATCTACCCCGATCTCTTCCGCCTTAATTGCCGCTTCATCATTCGGGTTCTGCTCAACACCATCAAGATACACCGGAAAATCAAACTGGGTGTGTGCCTTTACAAGCTTTGTGCCGTCATCGGACGTCTTAACCGGACAGTCAATATCGGTGTTCAGACCCGCTTTTGAGATCAGATATTCCGCGGCATCATCTGTAATCTCTACCATAATGGAAAACTTTCCGTCATTGGAAAATGTGGAATAAACTCTACCTCTTGCGTATAACATAACTTTTTTCTCCTTTTCTGATTTGAATTTAATTATTGGTGTGCAATGTTGCAAGCATGTTTCACGTGAAACATTTAGAATGTTGCTCGCTTACATTCTTTACTTCTTTGACGCTTTGTAAGCGTCGTATTCCTCTGCCGTCATTGAGTTCTCGATGAACGTAGACAGCGGCATGAAGCGGGTTTCCTCTTTCCGGTCAACTTCGATCAGATTACCCTTTGCAATACCGAAAGACTCTAAAATCTCGTCTCTTTCCGCCGCTGTAGTAATCTCATGATCCCATTCTACAAAGTCTCCATTTTTAATGCCGTCTGTTGGCGATACCGTCATGATCTGGTATGTTACGGATTTTGGGATGGTTCTGGAAATTACCTTTTCCATTTTTGTTTCCTCTCTTTCTTTAAATAATGTAGCGAAACTGCGTGACTTGTTAGCTTGCCATCGTCAGACTGTAAGTAGCTATCTTCCAGTGACGGGAGAGCGGGTCTCCCGTTTCGGCTTATCTGAAAAATTCGGTCTTTTTTGTTTTATTATATAAATATAATTTAATGTATCCAACTGTTTCCGGTTTTACCAGACGCCCAAGATCTTTGTTAGAAATTCTTGTGACGTGATAGACAAAAGTATTATCTGTATCACGGTATATTCCTTGAAAGAAATAAGTGTGAGTCGTGTTTTTATAGTAGTTACTATATCTCTCCACCGCTCTCATTAAATTATATTGTGTTTTTGCTGATATTCTTACCATTGCGTTTTCCTCGCTTTCTTAAAATCCCATTAAGCTCATAAGATGTTGTTTATTAGTTTCAATCTCATCTTGTTGTAACTGATGAACTACATTGATTACATTTTCCATTTTAGCTCTAGGAAATGCCCCGCTAATGTAGTGAAATATTTCTGCTCCGAACGGGCTTAAATCACTGTGTTTTGTGAACTCATAGATTTCTTTTTCTTTCTTTGTCATTTTTGTTTCCTCGCTTTCTTGTTTAATGCTTTGTTGTTTTGTATCTTCCTTACATTATCTATTATACACTTATTTGATAGAATGTCAAGAGGTTTTTCTCTATTTTAAATAATATGTATTCGTGTACCGTTACTGTGTTTCTGACACTTCTTCTAAAGTTACACTATCCATTATAAAAGCGACTACTCTAAAATTATGGTATTTAGAAACCATATCTTTTCCCGCACCAGAATCATGAACTATTTTTCCATCATGTAGATACGCTATGTCTATATATGAATATGGTGTCCAACCGCAATTTAACATATATAAATTGTAAAAATTCATTTTGTTTTCTCCCTATGTTTTACAGACCTTGTACGTGACGCCCGTTAGAGCGTTTCGGCTATTTCTTGCTCTCTTAAAAATAATGAATCTTTATAAAAACTTAAAACTTCAAAATTTTTATATTTATAAATCATGTCTAACGCC
>ENA-USUM01002338-USUM01002338.1-human-gut-metagenome-genome-assembly--contig:-NODE-2338-length-11404-cov-5.985080_pt1 | contig 11404 bp, 8 predicted proteins | sample MGYA00250063_ERZ773402 | MGnify/ENA primary metagenome ERZ773402 (study PRJEB29103, sample SAMN06112030) | human gut metagenome | biome: human gut; feature: ankylosing spondylitis patient; material...
GGATTTTCTGTTTTCGCTGGGAGCAATGGTGTTGGTTATGGTGATCACGGGAACGCCATTTTCTATTTATTTTATTCTGCTTCCTTATGTAGCAATTCAGATTTATCTGTTTACTCTTGGTATGGGAATGTTTCTGGCACAGGCATCTGTATTTTTCAGGGATGTGCGTTATATTTATAATGTATTTCTTACCGCATGGATGTATGCCACACCGATTTTTTATCCGGTAACGATGCTGCCGGATAAGATTCGTTGGATTGTTACACATTTGAATCCGCTGTACTATTATATTGAGCAGTTTCGGGTTATCGTACTTGAAAGAACGGTGCCATCCATGGTACTTGTATCAAGAGGATGTATCATCTCACTGTTATTTCTTGGTTTTGGAATTCTGACATTCCGCAAGAGCCAGGATAAGTTTATATTATATATTTAAGAGGAACAGCATGGAAGAAAATTATATCATCGATTTGGAAGACGTTACAGTACGTTTTAACATGGCAACAGAAAAGATCGATAATTTAAAAGAATATTTTGTGAAACTGGTGAAGCGTCAGCTCATGTTTGAAGAGTTTCTGGCACTGAAAAATATCACACTTCAGATCAGACCAGGAGAAGCCTGGGGACTGGTTGGAACAAATGGAGCAGGTAAATCTACCATGTTAAAGCTGATCAGTGGGATTCTGACTCCGTATAAAGGAACGGTTGCGGTCAATGGTACGATCGCGCCTCTGATTGAGCTTGGAGCAGGATTTGATATGGAACTTACAGCGCGTGAGAATATTTTTTTGAATGGAACCCTGCTCGGACATTCCAGAAAGTTTATGGAGGAGCATTTCGATGAGATTGTTGACTTCGCAGAACTGTGGGAGTTCCTTGATGTTCCGCTTAAGAATTATTCTTCCGGTATGCAGGCACGTATTGGATTTGCGATTGCGACAATGGTGCGGCCGGATATTCTGATTGTTGATGAGATTTTGTCGGTAGGAGATTTTAAATTCCAGGAGAAGTGTAAAGCTCGAATGTCGGAAATGTTAGAAGCGGGAACGACATTACTTCTGGTATCACATTCCATTGAAGATATCCGTAATATGTGTACACATGCAGCGTGGATTGATCACGGAGAAATGAAACAGAGGGGAGAGGTTATGGAGGTTACGGAGGCATACTTAAAAGGGGTCTAGGCGGATGCAGATACAGAAATTGGAGCTTCCACAGGGAGGCGAGCAGGAGAGAGAACAACTGTATATCAGATGCCTGCAGGGAGCATATCAGACGGAAGAGCAGTCTCTTAAGCTAGAAGAAAAAACGCTGATCCGCTTTGATACTTATTTTAATGCGTGCTCAGTGGAAAAGTGGCTGACTTATACAAAGATTCAGGATCTTTTTTCTCAGGTAAGAGTAAAAGGAAGAGGGATATTACGAATCTGGAATGAGTGGGAGAGTCCGTCTGGTGGAATAGAAAGAAAGCTTCTTGCAGAAAAACAGTTTGAGACAGAGGCGGAAGAACTTTTTGAAATTTCGCTCCTGGATAAAATGAGTACGGCAGAAGTTCAGGGAATGCTGTATACAGAAATAGAGACAGGAGAGGGACAGAGATGTGTACTCAGTGAGGGCGGGTACACTACATCCACGGTTTCAGAGAGAACTGTGCATCTCGTGATTGCAATTTGCACCTATAAAAGAGAAACATATGTAACCCGTAATCTTGAAATAATAAGAAAAAAACTGTGGGAGAATCCACGGTCACCTTTGTATCAGAATATTCATGTCATTGTTGCAGATAATGGAAGAACATTAGAAAAACATGCAGATAAGTCATGGCTTACGATCTGTCCCAATAAAAATGCCGGTGGGGCGGCAGGATTTGCAAGAGGAATGGCAGAGGCTCTGAAAGATGACAGCACAACACATGTACTTTTAATGGATGATGATGTGGAGATCAAACCCTCCGCGATAGAGAAGACATATCTGCTGCTTGCCTTGTTGAAGGATGAGTACAGGGAACGTATCATCGGTGGTGCGATGCTGCGCAGTGATTATACGTTTGTGCAGCAGGAATCAGGAGGGAGCTATCAGGGTGGAAGGATACAGTCTATCCATGCGGGGATGGATCTGCGCAGAACTGAAAATGTTCTGCTCAATGAGAGAAATGAGAGAGCAGACTACAATGCGTGGTGGTATTGTTGTATTCCTGTAAGTGTGATAAAGAAAAAAGGGTTTCCGTTACCTGTGTTCCTTCATTGCGATGATGTGGAATATGGGCTTCGTACAGGTACAGAACCGATCCGGATGAATGGAATCTGCGTCTGGCATGATGCGTTTGAGCACAAACGTCCGTCTGTCAATGAGTATTATGATGTGCGCAACACATTGATCGTCAATGGTCTTTATGTCAGGGGATATGGTGGCAGACAGGCATTTCGAATGGTGTGTCGGCGCATGCTGGTGAATTTGTTCCGGTATCGTTATAAGGATATCAGACTTATAGCAAGAGCGGTAGACGATTATTTACGCGGACCGGGGTGGCTGATGCAGACAGATGCGGAGGAACTTCACAGAGAACTCATGTCGACCGGATACCAGTATACGGAGATTTTTTCGGGAACAATACCGGAGAAAGAAGATGTGTTGCTTACCGATATTCTGGCAGGAAAGCATAATTTAAACAACATTGACAGGAAAAAACTTCTTTCACTGAATGGGTGGCTGCTGCCGGCACGACGTGGAAATCCGGAACCGATTATGGCGGGGGAAAGTCCACATTGCTATTATAGAAAAAAGGATGTCTGGATTTATGATCCAGATACAAAGCTTGGATTTTATTCACACAAAGAGATGAAACAGTTGTTTGAGATGCCCGGTGAATGGTTTAGACTGTGGCTGAAATTAAAAAAAGAGTATGCCACGGCGCAGCGTGCATATCAGAATGCTATTGCAGAGATGACCTCAATGGAGTTCTGGAATCAATATTTAAAAGAAAAGGGAGAGTAAGAATGAAAACAAATTATGATTATCTTGTAGTTGGTGCAGGTTTATATGGTGCAGTATTCGCATATGAGGCAAAGAAAAAAGGAAAAACATGTCTTGTCATTGACAAGAGAAGCCATATTGCCGGAAATGTATATTGTGAAAATGTACATGGAATCAATGTCCACAAATATGGTGCTCATATTTTTCATACATCAGATAAGAAAATATGGGATTATGTCAATCAGTTCGCGGAGTTCAATAATTATATCAACTCTCCGGTTGCCGTATATAAGGATGAACTCTACAATCTGCCATTCAACATGAATACGTTCAGTAAGATGTGGGGAATCCGTACACCGGAAGAAGCAAAGAAGAAGATTGCAGAGCAGATCGAGGAGCTGCACATTACAGAACCGAAAAACCTCGAGGAACAGGCTCTTTCCCTTGTTGGAACAGATGTATATGAGAAGCTGATCAAGGGCTATACGGAAAAGCAGTGGGGACGTGACTGCAAGGAACTGCCGGCGTTTATTATCAAGAGACTGCCGCTTCGCTTTATCTATGATAATAATTACTTCAATGACCGCTATCAGGGCATTCCAATCGGTGGATATACAGCGATCGTAGAAAAGATGTTAGACGGTGTGGATGTACTGTTAGATACCGATTATTTTGCATTTGTAAAAGAACATGCAGACATTGCACCAAAGACGGTGTTCACAGGAATGATCGATGAATTTTACGGATTTAAACTGGGAGTACTGGAGTATCGTACCGTTCGTTTTGAGACAGAAGAGTTAGACTGTGAAAATTACCAGGGAAATGCAGTTGTCAATTATACGGATCGTGAGGTACCATATACCAGAATTATTGAGCATAAGCATTTTGAGTTTGGCAAGCAGCCGACCACAGTTATCTCCCGGGAATATTCCAAGGAATGGGAAAAGGGCGATGAGCCATATTATCCGGTCAACAACGATAAGAATAATGAACTGTATCAGAAATACAAAGAACTGGCAGACGAGGAGAATAAAGTGATCTTCGGTGGACGTCTGGGTGGATATAAATATTATGATATGGATAAGGTGATTGCAGCAGCACTGGAGATGTGTGAGGCAGAGTTGAATTAAGCAGGAGAGAGTTATGGAGATTCAGAAGATTTTATTCCCGGAAGTGGGAAGATGCACCGAGAAAGAGTTATATTACCGGACGGAGCAGGAATGCAGCAGACCAACACCGGGAGTGTTGCATGAGCAGACTCTGATGGAAAATCAGAGGAAGGCACTGGAGGATGTGGCTAATAACAGCAGGATCACATTTTCTTATGAAAAAAAGCAGATTATGATGCAGAAGGATGCAGTCGTTGCATTTGATACGTATTTCAACGGTCTGTCTATTGAAAAATGGAAGAAATACACCGTGATTGGTGATGTATCTTTAAAACTTACGTTGTCTGGCAGGTTTATGGTAACACTTCTTACAAAGGAAAAGATCAAAGATGATGTACTGGTACATGTGATCAGTGAGACGATTGTCGAAAGTGAGAAGGAAACAGAGTTTGAATTCCCTTATACGTTTGCAGATGCCAGGGGAATGTATACATTTACGCTGACAGCATTATCGGATAACAGTGTGTTTGCGGGTGGAAGCTATCATGCCACCGTGGCACAGGAGAAAGTGCGTGATGTGAAGATTGGTATTGCAATCTGTACATTTAAAAGAGAGCCATTTATCGAGAAGAATCTTCGGATCTTAAATGAGGCGATCTTGAAAAATCCGGAATCTCCACTTTATGGACATCTGGAAGTGTTTGTTGCAGATAATGGACAGACCCTTGACAGAGAACGTCTCAGCTCGGATAAGATCCATATCAATCCAAACCGTAATCTGGGTGGTGCTGGTGGTTTCACCAGGGATCTCATTGAGATCATGACGCATAATGATGAACTGCATGTGACGCATGCCCTTCTGATGGATGATGATATCGTGATCGAGCCAGAGTCACTGATTAAAACATATCGGATTCTTACACTTTTAAAAGAGGAGTACGAAGATGCGTTTATCGGTGGAGCGATGCTTCGTCTGGATAAGCAGGCGATTCAGGTAGAGGCAGGTGCATCATGGAATGGAGGATTTTTAAAATCCTTAAAGCAGAATCTTGATTTGCGCATGTGTGATTCCTGTCTGTATAACGAGATAGAAGAATATACAGAGTTTAATGCATGGTGGTATTGCTGTTTCCCGATGAAGGTTGTCACACCGGAAAATCTGCCGATGCCGATCTTTATCCGTGGAGATGATCTGGAATATGGACTTCGCAATATGAAGACACTGATTCTGATGAATGGAATCTGCGTATGGCATGAGCCGTTTGAAAACAAGTATTCTTCTTTCCTCGAATATTATATCATGAGAAATCAGCTGATCGATAATTCATTCCATTGTCCGTGGTATGGAGCAAAACAGCTGAACCGTGCGATCATGGGGCATTGTTTCCGGGAAGTTACTTATTACCGCTATAAAAATGTAGATCTGTATCTGCAGGGAATCAAAGACTTCTTAAAAGGACCGACATGGCTGATGGAGCAGGACGGGGAAGCCCTGCATAAGAGCGTTATGGCTGCAGGATACAGGGGACAGGATCTGAATACACTGGATGTACCGTTTGATTATCCGACTTTTGAACAGAGTTATAAGTATGTGGATAATAAAAAGTCAAAGATAAAGAGAATGCTGACGATGAATGGACTCTTTCTGCGTGCGAAGGGGACGAATGTGGTACCGATGTCGGCGGCAAGACCGGCTCTCTTTTATCGAAAAAAGAAAGTACTCCAGTATGATGTGACCAGCAAGAAGGGCTTTGTGACAGAAAAATCGTTTGGGTCCTCCATGCGCTGTCTGCGTTCTGCGGTTGGTCTGACAATCGTTGTGAGATTTAAGCTGAAGAAGGCACAGGATGCGTGGCGGACGGAAGGCTTAAAGCTTAGGACACTGGATTTCTGGAATGGATTCCTTGGACTGAAATAAGGAGTATTTATGAAGAAAAAAGTTGGAATCGGTGTAGGCGTCACAGCGTATGTGATACTATCACTGACAATATGTTTTGGTGCGTTTGATTCAAAAGAAGATAATGCTGTAGCAGATGAGGCTGTTGAGACAGAACATATTGAGACAGAATCGCAGGATACAAAACAGGATAACCGGATATTTGAACAGCTGGATAACCGGCTGGAATATGCAGCTGCAGACCAGAAAGAATTGTATGTGGAGACAGATGATCTGCTTGTGCAGGAAGAAGATAAACAGAATATTCTGACGAGATATAGCTTGCCTGTAATGGAACGTATGAGTGAAGATGATGCAAGCGAAAAGATGACAGATCTTCAGGTTCTGCGGCGGATAGAAAAACTTGGAATTGATACAGAGGAGCTCTACACACCGGAATACAACTGGAAGGCAACTTATGACGATTCTATTGCAAATGTTGATCAGGCGATGCAACTGGAAACAGAAGTAGAATTTGATGGAACAATGGCGTCTGAATTAAATGCTTTCTTGCAGGAACATACAGGCGAAATCATAAAAGTTGTATCCGAAGCGGTGACATTGGATGAGACGATCCAAGTACCGTCGAATGTTGTATTAGATGGAAATGGAGCAGTATTTCAGGGGGATGCGGGACTTACGTATGCGTTCCTGATTGAAAATGAGCAGAATATTGTGATGAAAAATATAGTCCTTGATGGTGGATTTGAGGAAGGAATCTATGTGATACGTTCAGATCATATGCTGATTTATAATAATGAGATCACGAATGCTGCATACAAAGCAATTTGTGTGATGGGAACCTGTCAATATATCAACATTGTTAATAATTCAGTACACCATAATCAGAATGGTGCAATCTTCTTTAATGGTGATATTTCAAAGTGCATCATACAGGGAAATGCTATTTATCAGAATTTCGGTGCAAGAAATTTGACTGCAGGGCTTGTATTCTCTTCCATGGAGCTGGATGATATCTATACACCTTATAATGAGTTCAAAGATATTTATCTGTATGATATATTGGAGTCTCCAAATAATAATGTGATCAAGGACAATCTGATCCAGGGAAATCATTCATCTGGATTCTATTCCGATGGTGGATATCAGAATTATGTGATCAATAATGTGATCGAGGATAATGAAAAAGAAGGAATGTGCCTGGATTACGGTACATTTGGAACCTATGTAAGTGCCAATACGGTGCAACGCAATGGTGAACGCAATCGCCAGACAGATGAAGATCTGGAGGCAGATTTTATTCTGGGACTCGGAAGACTTGCAGACGGATCATCTACAGCCAAACTGCCGGGTATTTCTCTTGATAATGCAGCATATAACCTGGTGTGTGACAATAACATCAACAATAATTCAGGCAGCGGTGTGAAGATGGTGCGTTCTGCTTATCGTAATCTGATCTTTTCAAATCAGATTGCAGATAACAACCGTGGTGTAAACGAAGCTTATCATGGTTTTGGAATAGAACTTGGACATGCGAGCGAACCAGATGAACCGGTAGTAGGACTTGATTTTACAGCAGACTATGAAAATATTGTGGCGCGGAATCTGATCAGTGGTGCACATTTTTCTGGTATTTATATTGCAGTGGATGATTATTGTAATGATCTGATTGATAATGTTATCATGGATTGTACCGATTTTTCAGTTGAAAATTACAGCGATTACTATAATAGTGCAGTGGGAAATAATACGAATGTACCAACTCTTAATTTTCCATTACAGTAAAAGACTCCCTTCGGGGAGTTTTTTTGTGGTTTTTGTTGCATGGAAGAGCTGATGCGTGCTAATATGGATATAGTAATAAAGTAACAGATATTACATGAAGGAGGAGATATGAGAATGAAAAAAAGTGGTATTATATCGCGGGTCACAAAGTGGCTGCTTTTATCACTGGCAGTTATTTGTATCTGCATGTTGCCGGGAAATACGGTAAAGGCAGAAGGGTACAATGGACTGGCTGTGGCAGAGGACGGCAATTGGTATTTGTATACGGATGGAAATATCAACTGGGGTTACAATGGTCTTTACAATGATCCGAATTGCGGCTGGTGGTATGTAAATGGTGGGCGTATTACATTTACAGACACCGGAGTTGTGGCAAATGATTATGGCTGGTGGTATGTGAGAAACAGTACGATTGACTGGAATTACACCGGACTTGCTGCAAATGAAGCCGGCTGGTGGTGTATTGTAAATGGTGGAGTTGATTTTAACTATAATGGACTGGCATACGATCCGAATGTTGGCTGGTGGTATGTAGAAAATGGAGCAATCAATTTCAACTATACAGGTATATATCTGGATGCTACATGTGGCTGGTGGTATGTGAATGGTGGATGTATCACATTTACAGATACCGGACTTGCTGCAAATGATTATGGCTGGTGGTATATTCACAACAGTCAGATAGATTTCAGCTATACTGGTTTAAAAAACAATGAAGCCGGCTGGTGGTATGTGCAGAATGGCGGTATTAACTTTGGTTATACCGGTGTGGTAGAAGATCCGGAGGCTGGTTCCTGGTATGTGGAAAATGGCGGGGTCAATTTTGGCTATAACGGAATGGTGACCAGCAACGGTAAAACATATAAGGTAGTAAACGGATATGCTACGGTGGCATCTGGAAATGCCCGTGTGGAGAATGGTGTATATCAGATTACATTAAAGAGTAACAGCAATACATATCTTACAGTAGCAGATTCTTCGGTAAAAGATGGGGCAGCAATTGTTGCAGGAACAAATGCACTTGAAAGCGCCCAGTACTTTGAGATCAGTCTGGCAGATCAGAACAGGAATCTCTATCGCTTCAAAAACGTCAATTCAGAGCGTTACATCGACCAGGGTGGAAGCATGAGCGCAGGCGGTTCGATCAAACAGAACCTGTATGTGGATAATCTGGAGGATCAGTTGTGGTATATTGACCAGAACAGTGACGGTACCTATAGTATTAAGTCAAGCGCCTGCCCCAACCCACCAGCTGGGCCATGCTGTTGGATGAGGTGGCCGAGGTACGCAAGGGCAGTGTCCCCTGCGGCACGCTGGTCATTGATACCGCCGACTGGGCTGAACGCCTGTGCATTCAGGCCGTGTGTGCCAAAGCCAAGGTGAACGGCATCGAAGATTTCGGCTACGGCAAGGGCTACACCTATGTTAAGGAAGAGTTCGGCAAGCTGCTGGACGCGCTGGAAGAGGTGCTGCAGGCCGGGCACAACGTGGTGGTGCTGGCCCATGCCGCTATTACCAAATTTGAGCAGCCGGATGCTGTGGGCAACTACGACCGCTGGAGCATGAAAACTTCCAAACAGGTGGCCCCGCTGCTGCGCGAGTGGTGCGATATGCTGCTGTTCGCCAACTACAAGACCGTTGTGGAAAAGGTGGGCGACGGCAAGAACGCCAAGAGCAAGGCCAGCGGCGGCAGGCGTGTACTGTACACCGCGCATCACCCCTGCTGGGATGCCAAAAACCGCTTTGACCTGCCGGAGGAAGTACCCTTTGACTATGCCAGCATTGCCGCCTGCATCCCCGGCGCTATGTCTGCACAGGCACCGAAACCGGAACCGCAGCCGCGTTCCCAGCCGGAAGCCGACATCCTGCCCAGCCCGCAGCAGGAAGCAAAGCCGGTGGCTCAGCCGCAGCCCGCACCGCTGCAGGAAAGCTCCGAGAAAAATGTTCTGCTCAGTCTGGGCGTGCCCGAAAAGCTGGCCGCTCTGATGAGCGCCAACAAGGTCAGCTGTGAAGAACTGCAGGGCGTTGTGGGCAAACGGGGCTATTTCCCGGAGGATATGCCCATCAAGGACTACCCCGCTGACTTTGTGGAGGGCTGTCTGATCGCCGCATGGCCGCAGGTGTTCCAGATGGTGCTGGATAACCGTGATATCCCGTTTTAACAGGCTCCCTCACGGAGGGAGCTGGCACGTGTAAACCGATGGGATGGCCGCAAGGAACGCCGCCAGAAAACCGATGAAGAGTATGGACTGCATTTCAGCGGATGTTCTTCATATCCCCGTGGGGTACTGGTTCAACATCATGCGCAGCCTGACAGAAGAAGGCTATATTGTAGGGCTTGTTTTCCCTGCGTCGATCGGCTCCGCTGTCAGCGTCAAAGTCATTGACCTTCGCATCACGCAGAAAGGCAATGAGATTTTACAGGAAAACAGCATGATGAAAAAGGCCGCTGCTTTCCTCAAAACGATCAAGGAAACAGTGCCCTGCATTTAATTTAACAGTACAAGCGTCAGACGAAAGTCCGGCGCTTTTCTTTTGCCCATTTTCAGGAGGAAGCCTATGCCCACCCTTGCCCGTGCATCTCCTGACCGGGAGCTGGAACGGCTCATCCGGCTCTATCTCAAAGCCGAAAATAATATCATCAACGAGATCGGCCGCCTGCGCAGCCGGGGCCTTGTGGACTATCACGCCGTGGCCGCTCTGGAACGGGTGCAGGCCATCCTCCGCCAGCTGGAAGCAGACGACTGGGAGTATGTGCCGCGCCTTGTGGAAGCGCAGTTCTATGTGCGCCGCCCGGATGCCAGAGCTGTGCCCGGCGAGACGGTAGAAAAGCATCGGGCCGGGTATCTCAATGCTAAGACCCTCACCAGCACCCAGACGGACATTGTGCAGCGGCTGACCATGAACCTCATGGGCCAGCTGACCGATGCCCACAGCACTGTGCTGGCAGGCCTGCAGAGTGCCCTGCTGGGCCGCACGGAACCGGACATTTACCGGCGCGTTGGGCTGGAACAGGTAGCCGAACAGCAGGCTGCAGGGCGTGGCATCAACCAGAGCGTGCCCGCCTTTGTGGACGCTCTGCGCCGGGAAGGCGTGACAGCCTTCACTGACAAAGCAGGCCGGAACTGGAGCCTGCACACCTATGCAACAATGGTCTCCCGCTCCACCTCGCGGCAGGCAGAGATCTTGTCTGTGATAACCGCTGACCCGGAACAGGATCTATACCAGATCAGCGCCCACGGCACCACCTGTGCCCTGTGCGCTCCCTACGAGGGCCGGGTGTACAGCCGCAGCGGAAAAGACCCGGACTTCCCGCCGCTTTCAGACGCCTTCGGCAAGATGGACCCCGCTGGGCCGGATGATCTTTCCAACAGCTGGCTGAACATCCACCCCAACTGCCTGCACAGTCTCCGCCCGTGGACACCGGCAGGACGAACGCCGGAAGAGCTTGAGCGTATCAGGCGCTTTTCCAGCCCCAAGACGAACCCCTACAGCCGCGACCCGCGCACCGAAGCACAGATCAAAGCCTACCGCGACAAAGAACAGGGCCGTGCCAAGTGGCTTGCTCACCCGTGGTATTATCGCCCGCAACCTGGTTACAGGTAAGATTGAACGTTTTGCTGCTCATGCGGTAGTTATC
>ENA-USUM01002348-USUM01002348.1-human-gut-metagenome-genome-assembly--contig:-NODE-2348-length-11382-cov-19.015215_pt1 | contig 11382 bp, 15 predicted proteins | sample MGYA00250063_ERZ773402 | MGnify/ENA primary metagenome ERZ773402 (study PRJEB29103, sample SAMN06112030) | human gut metagenome | biome: human gut; feature: ankylosing spondylitis patient; material...
GGTGCAAACTGGGCGACGGGTGCGAACTGGGCGCCGGGTGCAAACTGGGCAACTGGTGCAACCTGGGCGACGGGTGCAAACTGGGCAACTGGTGCAACCTGGGCTACGGGTGCGAACTGGGCGCCGGGTGCAACCTGGGCTACGGGTGCGAACTGGGCGACGGGTGCGAACTGGGCTACAGGTGCAAACTGGGCGACAGGTGCAAACTGGGCGCCGGGTGCAAACTGGGCAACGGGTGCGAACTGGGCGCCGGGTGCAAACTGGGCAACTGGTGCAACCTGGGCAACGGGTGCGAACTGGGCGACGGGTGCGATGTTCCGAAATCGCTATTTATCAGCGCATCTCGCCATGCAGTATCCTATTGGGGTGAGGATGTTATTCAAATAGGATGCAAACGCTACACCATTTCCGAGTGGCAGAAGCATTTCCGAAAAATTGGCGAGGCCGAAGGCTATAGTACCGAGCAGATGGAGGAATACAAAGGGTATATAGACCTGATCGCTACCATGCATAAGACGTGGAAGGTTGAGAAGGTAAAGGACAAATAACAGCACGAGGTGTGTAGCTCAAAGGTAGAGCGGTGCAGGGATGCGAAATAGAAGCACAGAGGTTGAAAGACCTTGCATTTCCGGGCGCAGGTTGCAGGTTCGAATCCTGCCGCACTTCCAAGATAGCCACCGCATAGGTGAGGGGTTTGATTGCTGGCACTAACCCCGCCGCAAGGCAAAAGCGATCCGTTAGGCCGATAATAGCGTCATCGGCGGGCCGTGGGCAAGGCTCAAAGTGATAGCCCCGCAAAAGCAAATAGCCGAATGCGCGAAAGACTGGCATAGGCTTCGAGCTGCGATGATATGAGCGGCGAGAACCACCGGGATAAATCAAGCATTATTATGCCTGGTGTGGCTTGACCGCCTATCCAGGCTCTATGGCAGGCCTTGCGCACCGTTCTTTCAGCAGTGGGTTATTTCATTTTAGGCGTGAGGTCTGCATCTTGCCCGCGTGCGCTTTTCGGTGGCGCAGTTTTGAAATGGAGTTTAAAGTTACAGTGCGCGCGGGCTTATTTGCAACACCTTAAAACAATTATACTATGGAGAAGAACACTTTGAGGAAGAGGAGATTTCTATGCTTCGACCTGACGCCCAGGTGGAAAATGTGGAACCAGGATCGAAGACCTGGAGGTGCGGCTTGCTACATGCCTTTGCGAGCGCAATGAAGCGGATGGACGCCTTATCGAGCGGGAACACGAGGTATTGGCGCTCACTCAAGCACGTGATACCCTGTACAAGCGCATCGACGAACTGGAAGGCAGGCTCAGGAAATTCGACCGTACCCGTGGGAAAAGCGGCAAATACATCAAGGGCTATGACGTACGAACCGCAAAGTAAGATTCTGGCCTATCTCAAGGCCGGCGGCAGGCTGACTGTTCGCAAGGCTGAGAGGCTGTACCACACAACGGAGCTGCGCCGGATCATCAGTCGGCTCCGGAAAATGGGATATTCCATTTGCTCGAACAAACAGAAGGCCGTTACGGAAGACGGGCGGCCGACACAGTTTAACGAGTACTATATGCCACAGGTCGCGGATTCCTGCCAATAATCCGCAAATCGCATTTTAAGTTTGGTATTTGCCATTGGCCAGTTGTGAAGCCCGCGGATGGTGTGCCGCCGAGATCGAAGCCCTGCGCGGTGGCGCGGGTGAGTGGAGATTCAGGCGGCTTTTATTGAGCTATGGTGTAATGGTTAACACACCGCCCTTTGGAGGCGGTACTCCCGGTTCGAATCCGGGTAGCTCAACGGGGTTCTAACCCTAATGTTGTGAGTTTGATCGGGCGCTTGGGCGTCTGTCACAACGGAAGCTGACAGAGGGTATATCCCTCGACAATCCGAGGCTGCGTGAAGGAAGTAGCAAGGCCGAGGCGGGCTAAGCCCACGAAACGGGAGATAAAGAACGCAAATCGGCGGCGCGAAGCACAGTAACGCCGCCACCGCGGGGGCAGTCAGAAGCCCCCGCTTCTTTTGGATACAATCAAACGACCATGAATAAATATCTTCAAGAGCTCAAAGACAAAGGACTGGTGCCTTTACGGCTCGACAACAACACGGTGCTTTGGGTTACACCCGACAAGGCCAATGAGAAGTACAAAACACGCTACCTCAAGAATGCCGAGAGGTCGCGGAGGATGGCATTGAATTTAGATTAGTTATGAATTACGGATTACCTTATAAGGGTTCTAAGAATAGTATTGCGAAATGGGTTATTTCGAATCTTCCCGCGTCGCATACGTTCGTGGATTTGTTCGCCGGAGGATGTGCGGTAACTCACGCTGCCATATTGTCTGGTAAATTCGGACGTTTCATTGCAAACGATATTACGGAATATCCCCAAGTCTTCCGTGATGCCATCGATGGGAAATACCGGAATGAATGTCGATGGATCAGTCGGGAGGATTTCCTCCGTCTCAAAGATGACGACCCCTACGTGCGTCTTTGCTGGAGCTTTGGGAACGATATGAAGACATATATGTATGCTCCGGAGGTTGAGCGGTTCAAAAAACACATGCACGCGATATTTTCCGCGGGAACGCCCACGAGCGCGCGGTTGGCATGGAAAGGATTTGTCCGGGAATTTGCAAAAGTCCGTGATAAAATAGGAAAGCTGACGCAAAAGGTGCTGAAGTTGTGCGCAGCGTGCGACGTGGCACCTCAATACAATGCGGACGGCACATTGAATACAAAGGCGATACATACAGATGTTTTTCGGGTTAAATCAGCGTATTTGCGAAAATATTTACAGAACGCCCTGAAATTATCCGGTCTTACGCAAAAAGATGTCGACCGACGCCTTGGGAATTATATGGGTAGGCATTATTTTAGCGAATCTCAATGGATGTTGCCATCCTCTGAACAATACGAGAAGTTGCAAGAAATTTTACCGGCGTTAACTATTCCGTGGGCGCCCTTAAACGAAAGTCTGCAAAGTCTGGAAAGACTGGAAAGTCTGGAAAGTCTGGAAAGTCTGCAAAGTCTGCAAAGTCTGGAAAGACTGGAAAGACTGCAAAGTCTGGAAAGACTGGAAAGTCTGCAAAGTCTGGAAAGACTGAAACTGTCCCGAAAGGATTACAGCGATGTTGCTATACCGCCGGGCGCGACGGTATACTGCGACCCGCCGTATGCTAACACGTCGGGGTATATCGACGATTTCGACCATGAACGATTTTATAGATGGCTGCGCAGCATGGAATTCCCGGTGTTCGTTTCGGAATATTCCATGCCGGACGACTTTATATGCTTTGCGAGTATTGACAAAGCATGCACCTATTCATCATCAAAAACGATAAAACGCGTAGAAAAGATGTTCGTACACGAGCGGTGGGCGGATGCTGTGAGGCGTCCGGATGATAATGTTCAGGGGCGGCTGTTCTAATCCTCCCTGCGTCGCAATAGTATTACCGCCATAGTAGTATTGTCGGCTGGCGTCCTATCTACGAATAACCCCTAAAAGTAAGAAATTATGGATGACATTACCCGCGTCTGCCGCAAATGCGGGCAGGAAAAGCCGTTGGAAGAGTTTGTAAAAGATAAGACCCGCGAATTAGGTTATAGTTATACTTGCAAACATTGCAGACGAGAACACGCCTGTAAGTATCGTGCTGATAACCACGAAAAGGTACTGGAACGCACCCGCAAGTGGCGAGTTGATAATCCCGAAAAGGTGCGGGAGTATGACCGCAAGTATCGTGCTGATAACCACGAAAAAATATTGGAATATGGCCGTAAGCATTATGCTGAGAATTCCGAAAGGTACAATAAATATTCCCGCAAGTGGCAGGCCGCTAATCCCGAAAAGGTGCGGGAAACACGCCGATATCTGCGCGAGATATTGTCTGACGGTTATTTAAGGCGTCAACTAAAACAACGCAACCTCCCCGTAACCCCAGAAACAATCGACTACAAACGTATTCAACTAAAGTTATACCGAGAAATCAAAAAACAACAAAACGATGAAAGAGATTAAGAACATCCGGGAATTGACGGCCGATTTGGGCCGCGTGTATGCAGAGCTTCGGGCACGAGAGATCGAGATCAAAGAGGCATCGGAGATTGCTAACATTGCGGGTAAGATCATCAACGGCGCAAAGGCTGAAATGATGTACCGAATCGCCCGTAAGGAGACGCCGTCGATACCTTTTTTCGATGCCGATGGCAAATAATTTTGCAGATTCGAAATGATTTTCTACCTTTGCTGTCGCGAGATCGATACCTTTGGTATCAACAAAGAACATATCTAACGCTTTATAAAGCGTTGTCCCTTGTCCACTTTCGGTTATACCGAGGGTGTCGGTCTCGCAAACTTGACTGGGGCAACGCCTTTTTTATTGCCCTTTACATATTAATTTAAACTTTTAACTGACAATGCGAGACCAAGTTAAAAGTGGTACCCGGGTAAATAACACCCAGACCACACCGCGCGCAAAGAAAAGCCGCACCGCATTCTATCGTTGCCACCTCAAGGCAACACGACCGATGTTCTCTTCGGACAAAGTCGATTACACTGATGTTATCCGCGCTGCCTGCGAGGAACACGCCCTTGGCTGTTTCCTGGCTCGGTTCCGCATTATGTATCCGGCCTATACTGTCGTTGTCGGCACCATACTCGTAAGCCGGGTATTCCCCTCCAAGTCCAACCGTTAAAACAGGCCGCTATGGCACATCTTATCACCTTGTTGGCGTTCATCGCGCCGATTGCCGTAGTATTCGGCTGGGTGCTATCCAATCAGCACCGCGCAAAGGAGATTGGAAAATTGCTAACCTTAATATTCGAAAGCCATGAATGAGTTTACGGAAATCACGGTTAAATGCGTGTGGACGATGATAAAGGGGCGCATTTGGCGAGCCCAATACCGCCTGCGGTCAAAGGCTGTCCGGATACAATCCAAGGCCATCTACCGAGCACTGAAGAACGAGAACAAGCCCCGTATTTACCGGGTTGAAATACGATAATCATGAACATTTATTGCGTAAAATGTAATAAAGAGGTCGAAGCGCTATTGATGACAGGAGGGAAAATATATCCTCACCGTCCCGATCTCCACTACATGTCTTTCTATGAGTGTCCAATATGTGGTAATTATGTGGGGACTCATCGCGACGGTCGCCCCCTTGGCACTATTCCTACTGCTGAACTGCGAGTTTGGCGGCACAAAGTCCATAAAACGATAGATGCTTATTGGCTGCCTTCAAGGGATAGGTCTATGCGTAAGAAGCTTTATCAAGCTATTTCACACCATATTGGGAGAGAGTATCACACGGGTGAGCTAAACTCTATCGAGGAATGCCAGCAAGTAATTACTTTCTTCCATCAATTCGCAAAAATTAAGCTATGAACACGCAATATTACACGACAACCACGTCCCCGGTGATGACGTTCGAAGAGTATTATGATATTCCGAGCGAACATATAACGGGTCAGCGGTCGCCATTCTCCCAGAGGGCCAGAACGCTGATGGAGGTAGACCTAAAGTTGATTTATCGGGCTATCCGCGAAGCCATTCAGAAGGATATGCGCGGTGATGAAGACAAGCGGGTCTATACGGTGGCCTACAAAATATACGACATCAAAGCGATCCATCACTACGAAGTCCACGAAGAACAAGGTGGTGACAGCTATATGGATATTTGCGAGACCTATTTCAAAGTAGACCGCGATACCATCGAAATCATCGAGGTCAAGGATATCGACGGTGGCATGCACGCCGGGCAGTTGCACCGGCTAAAAGAATACGGAGAACAAAACAACTTATAACCATGGGAATCTATAGCAAACTGCTGGAAATCCAGAGGAGCGTCAGGGCATTGCTTCCGAATGCTGATGGAAATAATTACAAGTACATCAGCGGTTCGAAAGTACTTGGCATCGTCCGTCCCAAGATGGACGCACTCGGTGTGATCCTCAAAACGGAGGTTCTCGACATCACAAATATCCGTCAGGATTATACCGTAGGCCGGGATCAGCGACCTAAATCCGAAATCCTATCGAATGTAAAGATGCGTTTCACTTGGATTGACGTGGAATCCGGAGAGAAGGATGTATGCGAATGGAGCGCCAACGGTCAGAATGATTGGGACAAAGGTGTAGGCTCGGCAATGACCTACGGGGAGCGTTATTTCATTCTCAAATACTTTCATATAGCCACTGATGAAGATGACATAGACCGGCTGCCTCGGCATGAGGATGTCGGCCCGGCTTCCAAGCCTACGCTTACTGACGAATTGCTGACTTTGGACTTGTTCGAAGAGATAATCAAGGCTAAGGAAAACGCCAAAGGAGCCAATAAGCGATTCTCATTAGCCGGGTTCTTGGAGTCCAAGTATATCGTCGATCAAGAAATGCTTCCGAAAGTCAATGTCAAAGTTACCGAATACTACAATTTAACGAGGGAAAATAAAGCATGAATCAGCAGATAACACTATTCGGAGATACGGCATCCATTGCCGATCTCGCGGGCAGGGCCATCAGCGCCGTCGTAAATGGCGACATCAGCCCTATCGAGGCGCATATCCAGATCAGCCGCATGGAGAATGCGATCAAGCAATTCAAGGACGATACGCAGGTGCGTGATATCACACTCCGCGAACTGTCTAAATATGGCAAATCGCACCAGTTCGGGGACTGCCGGCTGGAGGAGGCCGAATCGGGCGTAAAATACGACTATTCTATGTGCGGCGACAGTAAACTGCGAGATATGTATGAAACGCTTGAAGCTTTAAAAGTGGACATCAAAGAGCGGGAGATGATGCTGCGCAGTATGCCTGCATCGGGCTTGGCGGATCCGGAGACGGGGGAAGTGTTGTTCCCGCCCGCCAGGTCGAGCAAGACTATTATCAAGACTACTTTTAAAAAACCACTGCAATGAATGTATCCAATTCCGATATGCGCAGGGTGATTCGGGCGATTGATATGCTTCGTCCGCTCCCTGAACAATCCACGCGCGAGTGGGATGCCATCCGCAGGTTAAAAATATTCGCCAAAAAACAACAACGAAAATATGGTAAACAAGGTCATCATCATCGGGAATGTAGGTTCTGATCCCGAAGTTCGTGTATTGGACGGGGGCGCCAAGGTTGCCAGCCTGAGTGTGGCGACGACCGACCGTTACACCGACAGGCAAACAAAAACCGTAAAGGAGATAACGGAGTGGCATCATGTGGTGGCGTGGCGCAATACCGCGGATATCGTGGATAAATACGTGAAGAAGGGGGCGCAGATTTACGTCGAAGGTCGGTTGCGAACCCGCGACTATACCGACCGAGATAGCATCAAACGATACATCACGGAGATCATGGCCGATACGGTCAGGATTTTGGGGCGCAGGGAATCCCAGGCTTCATGCACTTCTACTACCTCCCAAATGCAATCTGACCCCGACGATCTTCCCTTCTAAGCCATGGATACATCTGAACTTAAAGAGATCGAGGAAATGCAGCTCTTCATTGAAGCAGAACCGCCTACTGAGCCGCAGGCAATTTCACAGCGCATGTCAGAACTGAGTGTGCGTATGGCGCGTAGCGGCTATCTCCTGTCGAAGGCGAAATACGAACAGGAGTTGGCGATGCTGAAAGCCTCCCGGCTGAAAGACCTGATACCTCTGGCGCCGAGTATCCAAAAAGAAATACTTCGGGCGTCCTGTGCCGAAGAGAACAAGGTCGTTAACATGCTCGACAGGATCAACCGCACGTGTGTCCATCAAGTAGACATACTACGTACGCAACTGAGTTTCGAGAAGGAGCAGATGCGCCAAATAGGCTATAACGCATGACAGATTTAGAACGGGAATATGACCGTGTTTTCAGCCTTTTCATACGTCATCGAGACTGTCAGGGTGGGCGAGGTTTCTGCATTACCTGCGGGGCGCCCATAGCGCCTGAAACATGCGATTGCGGGCACTATATAGACCGAGCTCACAGGTCTACGAGATGGGACGAAAGGAATTGTCACGCCCAATGCAGGGTTTGCAACAGGCATTCTGCTGGTCGCATTGGAGTTTACCGCCAAGTACTGATCCGAAAATACGGACTTGCAGTCGTTGAAGAACTTGAACGCAGTAAGCACAGCGTATTCAAAATGTCGAGGTCGGAGATGTCCGATAAGATCAATTATTACAAACGATTAATTCGCAATGTGTAACACTTCAAATAACAGTTGGATTAAGATGTACCGCAGCTTCCTCGATTGGGAGTGGTATCCGGATACGAACTGCGTACGGCTGGCATTGCATTTCATTTTGAAGGCAAATTACCGGGCCAAGAAGTGGAAGGGTTTAATCATCGACCGCGGACAATTGGTAACCAGCAGAGGACAGCTGTCCGAAGAGACAGGACTTTCGGAGATGCAAATACGCACCGCAATAGACAAGCTGGATAATTGCGGGTTTATAACCAAGTCGGGAACACGCAAATATACTATCATAACTGTCTGTAATTATGACTTATACCAACAAGCACAGGATGGTTTTGATAATGGTTGTCAACCAACAGATAACCAACAAATAACCAGCAAACAACCAACAGATAACCAACAAATAACCACAACTAAAGAATATAAGAAAGAAAGAATAGAAGAATATACACACACACTGGTAGATACTAAAAAGGGGGTTGTAGGGGGAAAAGAGGCGGAGGCCGTGGAACTCATAGAATGGATCGCCACGAACGCGCCATGTATTGCTTCGATGCCCGAGCCCATAACTGCGGGACAGGCCGTGTGGCTGTTGCAGGACTACAACGTGAAAGATATTCGCCGATTGATAGCCACCATGCAAAGCAAGCAGGCATACCTCAAACACACGAATGCCTATACGGCTTTTGTCAGTTACGCAAACCTCGACAAGGCGCTTAAAGATGGCCGGCCGCCAAGTGTGCAATCTGGGAAAAAGTATTATACACGGGATGAAGCAATGGCCTATATTCGATTCCGTCGTTTGGGCGGCTCTCTTAAAGATAATTTCACTCTTGAGCGTGTGAATGGGCAGCATTTGTGGTGCTTGAAAGCCCCAGTTAACCTTTAACGAACGATAAAATGAAAGTCATAGTAACCTTTTCGGGTGGGAAAGACAGCTGCATGAATTATTACGGATTATGCGAATAGGTTTGGTTGACATAGACGGTCACCACTTTCCGAACCTCGCGCTGATGAAACTGTCGGCGTGGCATAAATCGCAGGGTGATTCGGTGGAGTTCGCCGACCCGATGTTCGGTCGCTACGACCGGGTTTATATGTCGAAGGTTTTCACTTTCACGCCCGATTGTCCGGACATCTACCATTGCGAGGTGATCCGGGGCGGGACGGGATTCCGGGACTATACGACGGTACTACCGGAAGAGGTGGAACACATCTGCCCGGATTATTCGCTGTACGGAGTAAATGAGGCATACGGATTCCTTACCCGCGGCTGTCCGAACCGTTGCCCGTGGTGTATTGTTCCGCACAAAGAAGGAGCCATCCGGCCCGCATCCCCGCTACGGGAGTTTATCGGCGACAAGCGCCGGGCTGTATTGCTCGATAACAACGTGCTGGCATCGGACTTTGGGCTGGAACAGATCGAGGAAATCGTTCGCATGGGTATCGCGGTTGACTTCAATCAAGGGCTGGATGCCCGGAGGGCGTGCGATGATCCCTACATCCTCGACCTGCTGGCGCGGGTGAAGTGGATTCAGCATATTCGGTTCGCCTGCGACCGGATGTCCCAACTGGAGGCGGTCACAAAGTGTGTCCAAGAGTTGGGGCGCCGAGGCATCAAGCCATATCGCATTTTCGTCTACTGCCTGATACAAGATGTCGATGAATCATTGGAGCGGATCAACGCCCTGCGTAAATTGAAAGTCTGCCCGTTTGCCCAGCCTTACCGGGATTTCGATAATAACATTGAGCCGACGAAAGAGCAAAAACGGCTGGCGCGTTGGTGTAACCACAAGGCAATTTTCAAGAGTGTTGAATTCAAAAACTACAAATTATGAAAGACCAAGTAACGAGCATCGAGCAGTCGAAGCGGCTGATCGAGTTGGGGGTGCCCGTGGAGAAGGCGAGCATGGTATGGAGATGGGGATGGGTTTGTGGTACAGTGGACGAAGAAAACTATGAGCTCAAAATTTGGCAGGAGTGTAAGATGGATAAGATTCTGGCCTATCAAGAGTTTCCTGAATCCTTTATTCCCGCCTTCACGGTCGCCGACCTGCTGGAAAAGGTGTTGCCGGATGTGATTCAGGACACCCACAACACTTACGAACTGACACTGAAAGCAGTGGTTGGCGGTGGATGGAGATTCTGTTACACCCCCGTACTTACCCAATTAGAAGCCGATAATATTGGGGATGAAATGGGCGATAACCTGATAGAACTTCTGTGCAACCGTATTGAGTGGATAGTGTCTAACGGATATGAATTGAACCTGTGATGAAACTACCTATCGAAGTTCACAACAAGTTGATCCCGTTCAAGGGATTCAGCTGGGTAACATGGCTTTTGTGGTCTTTTACCCGGAAGCCGATGGCGTGGAGCATGGACGAGACTACGCGCCGCCACGAGGGGATTCATTGCTGCCAGCAGATTGAGTTGTCCGTGTTGTTTGCGGCAATCCTCTTACCTGTCGCCATCAACTACTCGTTCGCCTGGTGGGGCTGGGTGCTTACGGTGGTCGGCATTCTCTTCGCCGGATGGATTTGCTACGGCATTTCGTGGCTGATCGAAGTGATTATCCCGCCTTATCCGGGCGCGTACTACTACACCTGCTTCGAGACCGAGGCGTACAACCATGAGGATGATCCGGACTACTTGAAGCGGCGCATACCGTTCTGGGGCTGGATTTCCTGCATACCAAATCGGAAAGTAAAACACAAAAGATAACCAACCATGAAAACAATTTATCTCTGGGTTTCAGACAAAGGCTGGACACCCTTTCAGTACAACGAACTTTCTGAATTATCCTCCGAATTTGAGGCGCGCAATATCAAACTGGGCTACAGGTGCGAACTGGGCTACAGGTGCAAACTGGGCAACTGGTGCGAACTGGGCAACGGGTGCGAACTGGGCTACAGGTGCGAACTGGGCGACGGGTGCAAACTGGGCGACGGGTGCAAACTGGGCGACGGGTGCAAACTGGGCAACTGGTGCAACCTGGGCGACGGGTGCGAACTGGGCGACAGGTGCAAACTGGGCGACTGGTGCAACCTGGGCGACGGGTGCGAACTGGGCGCCGGGTGCAACCTGGGCTACGGGTGCGAACTGGGCGACAGGTGCAAACTGGGCGACAGGTGCAAACTGGGCGACGGGTGCGAACTGGGCGCCGGGTGCAAACTGGGCAACTGGTGCAACCTGGGCGACGGGTGC
>ENA-USUM01002353-USUM01002353.1-human-gut-metagenome-genome-assembly--contig:-NODE-2353-length-11377-cov-24.927788_pt1 | contig 11377 bp, 6 predicted proteins | sample MGYA00250063_ERZ773402 | MGnify/ENA primary metagenome ERZ773402 (study PRJEB29103, sample SAMN06112030) | human gut metagenome | biome: human gut; feature: ankylosing spondylitis patient; material...
ATTTCGGCGGAAGACAATCAGCCGATGATTGGTGTGTCTGTTTTGGAGAAGGGTACGACGAACGGAGTAATTACCGACATGAATGGTAATTACAGTATCACAGTGACGAAATCTCCCGCCACTTTGCAGTTTTCTTATGTCGGTATGAAAACGGTAGATAAGCAGGTGACTGCTTCTACTCGTATAAACTTGACAATGGAAAATGACGCGCAGATGGTGGACGAAGTAGTGGTAGTAGCGTACGGTGTACGTAAAAAAGGTACAATAGCCGGTTCTGTATCCACTGTGAGGGCGGAAAAAATGGAAAATGTACCTGCTGCCAGTTTTGACCAGGCATTGCAGGGACAGGCACCGGGATTAATGGTTATGTCCGGTTCTGGTGAACCGAGTGTAGCTGCTTCATTTCAGATTCGAGGTATCAATTCTTTGAGTTCGGGGACTTCTCCCTTGTTTATCCTTGACGGGGTGCCTGTATCTAGTGGTGATTTCAACACTTTGAACCCAAGTGATATCGAATCGATATCCGTATTAAAAGATGCCTCTTCTACCTCTATCTACGGAGCGCGTGCGGCAAACGGTGTGGTGGTGATAACTACAAAGCGCGGTTTGGCCCTAGACAAAGCTAAAGTAACATTTCGTACTCAATTGGGCATCTCTCAGTTGGCTCAGGATAAATGGAACCAGATGAATACTGAAGAACGTATTCTGTTTGAGAAAGAAGTGGGATTGGATAAAGGAAAAGACTATGATCTTCTTCGTAAAACCGATATTAATTGGCTTGATGTGGTATTTAATGACAAAGCTATGCTGCAAAATTATGAAGTATCGGTGAACCGTGCTACTGACCGTTTAAATTATTATGTGTCGGGTAACTTTTTTGACCAGGATGGAATTGCACAAGGGTCAGGATTCAGACGTTATAATATGCGTGCAAATGCAGACGTAAAAGCTAGTAATTGGCTTAAAGTTGGTACTACTTCCACTGTGTCTTATGAAGATATTGAACAGGCGCAGACTGGAGAATATACTTCAGTAACTCCAATTTCTGCTTCACACTTTATGATGCCTTACTGGAATCCTTATAATGAAGATGGATCGATAGCTTCAACTAAAGATGACAGTTGGACGGGAACCAATCAAAATCCGCTCGATTGGATGCGGAATAATCCTGTTAGTTATAAAAAATATAAAGTATTGTCCACTTTATATGCCGAAGTAAATCCCATTAAAGGCTTGACCATAAAGTCACAGTTTGCTGCAGATTATGCGCATATGACAGCGTTTAGACAATCCTTTCCGAGTTTTTCCACAAATAATGGTTCGGGGAATGCCGGGCGTAGTTCTAATGACAGATTGAGTCTGACAATTACTAATACTGCTAATTACATGTTTACATTGAGGGAAAAACATTCTTTTAATTTTTTATTAGGACAGGAAGGAGTAGATGCCCAGTCAGAAGGATTCTCCATTTCTATGAGAGGACAGAACAATGATCTTCTTACTAATATTTCGAATGGTACGCTAGCTGCCTCTTGGTCGGATACGGCGGCAGGAACCCTTTATTCCTATTCATACCTCTCTTTCTTCGGAAGAGGCGAGTATAATTATGATGGTCGCTATTATGTAGACTTTTCATTGCGTACTGATGCTTCTTCCCGTTTTGGTAAGGACAATCGATGGGGTGCTTTCTGGTCTGTCGGATTGATGTGGAACCTTAAGAAAGAAAAGTTTCTAAATGAGTGTAAATGGTTGACAACCACTCGTCTAGCTCTCAGTACGGGTACTTCCGGTAACTCGGATATCGGCTATTATGCATGGCAGTCTTTGGTGAAAGGCGGAATGGACTATATGGGTGAAACTGGTATTTACCCTGCTCAAAGCGGTAATCCCGATTTGAGTTGGGAGAAAACATGGACCACTAACTTGGCTTTGCATTTGGGCTTTTGGAACCGGATAAACTTGGACGTTGAGTTATATAATAAGAAGACTACGGATATGTTGATGGATGTTCCGCAGTCTTATGCAGTGAATGGTTCGGGAAGCCGTTGGGACAATATCGGAGCAATGGTCAACCGGGGTGTGGAAGTCATGGTGAACGGTGATGTTATCCGTACAAAAGATTTCTCATGGAATCTGAGCGCAAATTTCTCATATAATAAGAATAAAATTACCGAGCTCTATAATGGAGTAGATGAATACGAAATTGCAAGTACCAATCTTAAGTATGTGGTAGGTCGGTCATCTACTGAATTTTATATTAATCGCTATGCTGGAGTCAATCCTGCTAATGGCGATGCGTTGTGGTATACAAAAGATGGTGAGATAACAACAGAATTCAGAGATTCTGATAAAGTGATGACTGGCAAGAGCTTTGTGGCTCCATGGCAAGGTGGATTTGGTACGACATTAACGTGGAAAGGTATTTCACTGGCTGCACAATTTAGTTGGGTGGCTGATCGTTGGGTGTTTAACAATGACCGTTATCTGGATGAAGGAAACGGGCTGTTTGAAACATATAATCAGTCCCGTCGATTGCTTTATGACCGTTGGAAGAAGCCGGGTGACGTGACGGATATACCTCGTTATGGAGTTACTCCGCAAATGGATTCTCGCTTTTTGGAAGATGCCTCTTTTTTGAGATTAAAAAATTTGATGCTTAGTTACAACTTCCCTCAAGCATTGCTTAAAAAGACTAATTTTTTGACGCATTTGAGAGTGTTTGTGCAAGGACAAAATCTGCTCACATTCACCAAATTCTCAGGGCTTGATCCTGAAGGTGTGAGCAATATGTATCAGGCACAGTATCCTTCAACTCGCCAGTTTACTTTTGGTCTGGAAGTTTCATTCTAAACATATAACTATAAAACAATGAAGAATAAGATAAAGATTTATTTGTTGTTGATAGCTGTGGGCATTGGCTCCGTATCATGTTTGGACAAGTATCCCGACGATGCTATCCAAGCCGGCCAGGCTATCAAAACAGTGGACGATGCTAATCAGGCAATTATTGGCATCTATGCGGCATTTAAGGATGCTTCGCTCTATAGCGGACGTCTGACGTTGTTGCCCGATTTGCAGACCGATCTTGTGTATGCCGTTACCGGATATTCGAATCAATACGGTGATTTGTGGCGTTGGAATATATTAGCTACCAATGAAGATATCGAGGCTGTATATGGAGCTTTGTATGCTATTATTAATCGTTGTAACTTCTTGTTAGATTATATTCCGGGAGTACAGCAAAGCACGACGGACGATGACGCACTCGATAAACTGGAAATGATTCACGGTGAAGCCCTTTTTGCTCGGGCGTTGTGTTATTCCGAACTAATTAAGCTATTCTGTAATTCATATGAAAGTGATGGGGAAGCAGAAAATGAACTGGGAGTAGTGCTTACTTCTCATTATGATTCGGTAGACAATACCCGTCGTGCTTCGTTGAAAGATTCTTATCAATTTGTACTGGATGATCTTGAATTGGCTGCTGAATACTTGAAAATAGATGAAAACAGTGTGTCAAAGGACGACCTTTACAGCACTACGTATATTAATGAATATACGGTTTATGCTCTCCGTGCTCGGATTGCTTTATATATGAAGCATTATACTGAGGCAATCAAGTATTCCACCAAAGTCATTGACAGTGGTTATTATGTGCTTTCAAGTGCATCTATACAATATGGAAGTACCGGCCAGAGTTTCTATCAGTATATGTGGACGAATGATGCTTCGACTGAAATAATTTGGAAGGTGGGTTTTACACCTACTTCTTATGGCGGGGCTTTAGGTACAATATTTTTTAATTATGATTATTCAACAGTACGTCCTGACTATGTACCTGCAAAATGGGCCTTAGAATTATACGATCCGTACGATCTTCGTTTCTCAATTTTTTTCCAAACATATCTAACAGGATATCCACATGCATTGCAATGGTCATTACTTCAGAAATATTGGGGAAATACCACTCTCATGGAAAGCTATAACATTCGTCACGTCTCTATGCCGAAACCATTTCGATTGTCAGAGCAATACCTTATCCGTGCGGAAGCATACTGCTTTAAAAATTCACCCGACTACGGAAGTGCAGGCAAAGATCTCGGAACTTTATGTGCTGCGCGTTATTCTTCGTATAGCGGTGGCGTGAGTGTATCTGAGAAGAATGCTTTGGAGGTAATCGAACAAGAACGTGTGAAGGAACTTTATATGGAAGGTTTCCGTCTTCAGGACCTAAAACGTTGGCACAAAGGATTTGAAAGAAAGCCGCAGAGCGAGTCACTGGACAATGGTAGCAGTTTGAAAGTGGAGAAAGACGATCCGCGCTTTGTATGGCCTATTCCTCAAAATGAGTTGGATGCACCGGGATCAGACATTCAACCGAATGAAAGCAATAAATAATAGTTTTTAAAATCAATAAACATGAAAAAGATTTTTATTGGATTATCAGCCATATTCGCCTTCGCGTTCGGATTCACCGGTTGCGACACCGATTATGTTACATATAGCGGTCCCGATTATATCATGTTCTCCGATACATTGACCGTACTTCCGGTTCAAAACAATGAGGAGTATTTCGATATACCAGTGGCGGCTACCGAAGCTTGTAGCTACGATCGAACGTTAGGAGTGGAGATTTTGGATAAAAAGACGAATGCGGTGGAAGGGCGGCATTTTTCTCTCGAATCAAACACGGTGACCATCAAGGCGGGTGAGCGCACTGCGAATGTTCGCATACGTGGTATTTATGATAATATAGAGGTTACCGATTCGTTGGGAATGGTTCTCCAACTGGTCAGTAAGGAAGAATCTAAGTGGGAACTCTATGGAACCGAAACGAAGGTGATTTTGGAGAAAGTATGTCCGTTTGATATTCATTTGTTTGAAGGTTATGCTTTAATAGTAACTTCTACTTATTTTGGTTCGTATATGAAGGATGTAAGCCAGCGGTTAATTCGTACAAAAGTTGATCCCAATGCAGAAAACACTATCATTATGAAAGACTACTTCTATAAAGGATATGACCTCAAAGTGAAGTTTACTACCAACGACCTGCTTAATCCGTTGATTGAAATGGAAGATCAACCGTTTGCTTCTACTATGGAAGCTTTTGATACAATTTATGGTGATTGGGAAGTGTGGGCATATCAATCAGGGTATTACCTCTCTTATTATAGTAGTTGTGAAAGATTTATTTTCCAGTATATGACATTACATGTACCAGGTATGCCTGCTGGAAAAGATGAAGTCGGTACTTACATAAATGTAGTGAAATGGGTCAGTGATGACGAAGCGCAAATTCTTATCGAAGAAGGCGTCAATAATTCATTAAAATAATAATAAAAAATAGAAATATGAGAAAGTTTAAACAAAGAAACTTGGTTGCGCATATACGGAAGTTCAGTTTGGAAAGCTGTTTCACGGCTCTGTTCATGGCGTTATGCATTAGTGCTTGTTCGGACGACGACGATGCAGCAAAAGTGGTTTTTCCCGAAAAACAAACTGTCAATTGTGTATATGGTGATACAAAAGAATTGAATTTTGAAGCGAATGCCAACTGGCAGTTGACTTCTTCGGCTACATGGTGCCGGTTTATGAATGATGGTCATGAAGATTATTCTTTGTCGGGAACTGCTGGAAAGCAGACTGTGACATTAAAGATTACCGATGAAGTTGTGGCGTTCGATGCACCTACCGTTGCTCATTTGACTATGATGATAGGAGCGGATAAGGCGATTATTGCTGATGTGGTGCGTGATAATAAAACGCGTGAATTGAAGATTTACGATATGGAAGGCAATGAAATCCAAGAAATAGAAGTCGGATATGATGATTATAAACCTTTTCAAGTAAAGGCTAACTTCCGTTTTGCTGCAACTAACAGACCGGAATGGTTGGAGGTAGCCGGCAATGCTATTGTAGGTACTGTAAATGAAATGACAAAAGGTGAGGTCAAAGTGATTGATAATCCTCTGTATGCAAAGTATGTACAAAATGGTACATTGACTTTTGCCGACGAAGATGGGGTTATGTCTTATTCATTCCCTTTGGTATATAAAGGTATGGATCCGAAAAAAATTAAGATACTTAACTCTAATCCTTGGAATTGGGAAGTGTCATTGGATGGCAAGACATTCATACAAACAAGCAGTGCAGGAGCCAGTGCTTCTACTACAACTTCTACTTATAATAAATTTATACCCTATACCGTGCAGGCTTTGAATGATGAAGTAGTTCCGGTGTACATTCAGAAAGTGGTTGAATATGGAATGGTGCAGATGAAAATTGGAGAAGAAGATGGAGTGGACTGGATAAAACTTGAAGATGATAAAAAAGGTAATTTGCGATTGAAAGTCAATGATTCTTCTGAAGAAAGAGAAGGATACGTGTTACTATTACCTCAAGCGTTATATGATGAAATTAAAGATGAATTATGGGAAAATTTGATAGAAATGGATATGGAAACATACGAACAGGATATCAAATATACTTATCAACAAAATAATCTTTTGATTAATTTTGTGCAGAAAGAGAAAAAGCAAGAGGTGGCACAGGCGTTTAAAGTGACTTACTTTGATTCAAGTTGGAATACACAAGAAGCTATTTGTACGAAGGTTACTGATACCGATATAATAAATTTATATCCAGATGTAAGTGATATTTATACTATGGAGTGGCCTTCTGCTCAAGGCGGGGTTACCATTGATCCATTAGAGGGTGATTTCGAATTAGAATGGAATTTTAAAGTAATGCGTAATGGTGAAGATATAACTTCGGAAAAAATTTGTGAAGGTAGTGATACATCATTGAATGCTTTTATTGAGGGTACTTTGACAGAAGAATTCCATATTCTGATTGAGAAAGATGGTGAAATAAAAAAAGTACTTATTGTTACTCCAAATTATAATTAATCATTGAATAAATGAATAAGAAACTATATTCCATATTATTCTTTGTTCCCCTCATTGTTTCTTTATTGGCAATGACGGTGGTGACAGGATGCTCTGATGATGACGAGCCGCTACAATCCACTTATGGATATGTGCAGTTTAAGTTATTAAAGAGTGCATCCATGGACAAAGGTACGACAACTCGTGCAGTGACCGATAAGCTAGATAAGCTAAGCGATGCACAGAAAGTGAAAGTTGTCATGCAATACAATGGTTCAACTATTACTCAGACTTTGTTACTGGATTCATACAATGCAGAAAATGCAGAATTCGGATTGCGTAGTGATAAGTTGAAGTTGCTCACAGGACCTATACTATCATTGGTTATTATTTGTATGATAAGTTGGATAATGTATTATATGCCGGACCTGCCGGAAAGGATAATGTATTTACGATTATTGCTGACGGTTTGCATACTCAAAAGTTGAGTGTAGATGCAGTGTCACGAGGTATGGTCACATTTAAATTGGTGAAGGACTTTGTGAAAACTCGCGCGGCTGAGGATGAAGCATATCCATTGAGCAATATTTTATCAATTGATATCACAGTGAAGAACCTTTTCACTCAAGAGCTGACTACGATAGAAAAGATTCGGGTAAAATATGTAGAAGACTTTACCGATGAGCCTGCCGACGGATATGGCGACAGAAACCAGGAAACGTCTTATGCAGAGTGCGACACAGTGGCATGGCTGAAAGCAGGTACGTACCAAATAAGCAGTTACAAAACCTATTCGGATGAAAAGGCTAATAATTCATTGGAGGTGGCAACTGTACAGACTTCCAAGTCGTTTGTCGTGAAAGATAATGAAGTGACAAAGGACGCGGAAGTACCTATCCGTCTTGACGAAACAGCCGAATATATTAAAGATTATATAGCACTGAAAGCTATTTGGGAAAAGATGGGCGGTCCGTCATGGAAGTATTATGGGGAATCCGCACCGATGGGAGTTAATTGGAATTTCAATAAGGATATTGACATGTGGGGTAACCAGCCCGGTGTGCAGTTGTTGGAGAATGGTCGCGTAGCTCTAATATCGCTTGCCGGATTTGGCGCTGAGGGCGTTGTGCCCGATGAAATTGGACAATTCACTGAATTGAGAATTTTATCATTAGGAACACATGATGAAAAGCTCGGTGGACACTTGTTCGACAACTATTCCGTCAACATGAGCGACGAACAACGTAAGGCTATGCGAATGGATTATGATACGAAATTTCTTTCTAGGGATGCTCGGGAAGATTTGTCTACTATTCTACGCAAAGGAATTAACGATAATCCGAAAATGAGTCCCATCAAGAGCAGTCGTATTTCTACGAAAGATGTGCAGTTTGGTGCTTTGACGAATAAAATTACTGGCGTATCTAAAGCTATCATGAGGCTGACGAAATTGGAACAATTCTTTATATCTAATTCACCTGTCAGAAGTGATGGACTCTTTGTGAATGTGAAACCTGATTCGCCTTACTATGAGGAACAGGAGGAATGGAATTGGAAGAATATGGCAACTTTGACGGATATAGAAATCTACAATTGTCCTCACTTGGAAAAACTGCCTGTAGATATGTTGAAGCAGTTGCCTGAATTGGTCTCACTCAATATTGCTCATAATCCGAGTATAGATGGAGACCAATTGAAAAGTGATTGGGAAGCGCTGCTTGGAGAAGATTCACAGTGTGCAGATAAGATTCAGCTTCTTTATATGGGATATAATAAGCTTAAAGAATTTCCTGAATATGGTCTTCTGAAGAAAATGAAAAAATTAACACTTTTGGATTGTACTAACAATGAAATTGAAATATTACATCCTTTTGGCAAGGAAGTCAAACTCATGAAAGTGTATCTGGATAATAATAAAATAAAAGAAATCCCGGGTGTTGAGGATGGCAATGGATTGAAATATTTCTTCGGCTGGAATGATGTGGAAACTTTAAGTTGCACAAACAATCAGTTGACGGAAGTGCCGAATATTTTCAATGCTAAGTCCGATTACGTGATGGGGACAGTAGACTTCTCTAACAATCTGATAGATAAATTTGAGGATGGTGAGAATCATCGGGGTATCAATGCTTCTACTGTAAATTTGCACCATAACAAATTTACGATATTCCCTAAACTTTTGTTTGAGAAAGAATCACCGATGCAAACACTGAACCTTTCCGCCAACGGTATGACAACCATTCCTAAAGGGGCACTGAAGGGAAAGACGTCTTTGGAGTATCTCACTAGCCTTGACCTGACTTATAATAAGTTAAGTTCGCTGACAGATGATTTTTATGTGATTAATATGCCGATATTGTACGGATTGGATTTAAGCTATAATAGATTCTCCAAATTCCCTTCTCAACCGCTGTCTATCAATTATCTGGTAGTGTTCGGCATTAGCCACCAACGGGATGATAACGGTAATAGAACACTGCGTGAATGGCCTACGGGACTTTATAAAAATCCGAGTCTTAAGGTCTTTTATATCGGTTCAAATGATTTACGTAAAATTGATGATACCATTTCGTCGACTATCGTGTTGTTTGAAATCAAGGATAATCCGAATATTTCGATTGACATGAGCGGGATATGTCCGTATATTAGAGCTGGACAATATACGTTGATTTATGATAAGTCGCAGGACATCCGCGGTTGTGATGCGCTTGATTTGGATAAATAAACAAAATAGAATAAAAATCAATGAAATATTTAGTAAAGATAGCATTAGGATTATTCGTTTACATGGCTGCTGTGGCATCGTGTAAAGATGATGACGATAGTGGTATTACCGGATTCTCGATAGATAAGGAAGATATCACGATGGGTGCTGACGGTGGCAAGGATATAGTAACCGTCTCATCGGGAGGCGAATGGGCTGTCAGTGCGTCGGAACCTTGGGTGAACATTTCTCCTGCTAATGGTTTCGGTGCTACTGAGTGTACGGTTTCTATCGATTCGACCTTAATTAACGGAATGCGTAAAGCAGAAATACGTTTTATACCTCAGGGGCAGGCGCCATGTGTGATGACGGTGCATCAAACTGGTTATGGCAAGATGATTTATATAGAAAAGCCTGATGTGGAAATCAAAGCATCAGATACTTATGACAATCGCCATTTTGATGTGATCGTAACCACAAATGTTGCGTTCAAAATGAATACGGAATATGATGTTATTCCAGAAAAAGAGTGGCTCACTTTGCCTGAAGATCCCACTGTTGATTTAGATCGTGGCTCTCGTCCGCGTACAACTAAAATCCGTGTTGAATGGACGATGAATCCGGATTTTGACATTCGTACAGCTAAAATTCATTTCACACCTAAAAGCACCGAAGATAAACTGGAACAGCCTGCTGTGTTGACGATCTCTCAGAAAGCTTCACCGAGGATTGAGGACAATCGCTCGGGCGACTCATTGACGTTGCTCACTATCAGAGAACGCTTGGAAATAGGTAACAACTGGAATCCGGGTGAGAACATGAGATATTGGGACAATGTAGTATTGTGGGAAGAAGGTGATGAAGGACTTCCGAAGGGCGAAAATGTAGTGGGACGTGTACGTTCTGTGTCTTTTAATATGATTAATACCAAAGAATCAGTTCCGCAAGAAGTGCACTACCTGACGTATGTGGAAAGCTTGACTTTCTTTGGCAACTCTAATACGGCAACTAAGAGCATTACGTTGGAAGATGATGTGTGCGGTTTAGAGTATTTGAAATCTTTGACTGTAAGTGCTTACGGATTGTCTGCAATTTCGGATAATCTTGTCCTATTAGGTGATCGGCTTGAGACGTTGGATTTAAGTAGTAACAACTTCAATTCGGTGCCTTCTATTATTACGAAGGAGAATTTCCCGAAACTGAAGTCACTCAACTTAATAGGTAATAGAAGATCGGTTATTTCTGATCTTAGAAATGCGAAAGATCCCGTCAAATACCCGGATGGTATCGGTTTGTTCTTTAATACCAAAGATGATAATACACTTCGTAGATTGTTTATGTGGGATAATTTGGAAGAGTTAAGGTTGTCCTACAACTTTATAGAAGGAACATTGCCTGATTTTGAAATAGGAGTGGACGGAGTGACCGGTTACTCACAGGCCGATGTAGAAGCATTTGGCGGTGATACTATACAGTATTTGGTAAATGAGGGCGCCCATATTCCTAAGATACTTCCGAAAATGAGAAAACTTAGTGTCAACTTGAATTTCTTTACCGGTAATCTGCCTGAGTGGGTGTTGTATCATCCTCATTTGATAGAATGGGATCCGGAGGTATTGATTTATAACCAGATGGAAAAAGGGTTAAATTCAGAAGGAAAAATGGTAAGGTTTGATAACGAGCCGACTAATTTCGACAAGTATTTTGAAGCCTTCCCTAAATTCAAGGAAAAATATGAACTCAAAGACTAGGCCACGACACTTTATGAACAAGTTCGTCGTAAGTT
>ENA-USUM01002354-USUM01002354.1-human-gut-metagenome-genome-assembly--contig:-NODE-2354-length-11371-cov-9.635293_pt1 | contig 11371 bp, 10 predicted proteins | sample MGYA00250063_ERZ773402 | MGnify/ENA primary metagenome ERZ773402 (study PRJEB29103, sample SAMN06112030) | human gut metagenome | biome: human gut; feature: ankylosing spondylitis patient; material...
AGAAACCTCTATACAAAACAAAGTTTTTGTGCTAATGTTATGTAGTAATTGATACTACATGTAATGGAAAAAAATAACATATAAAAAGTTTTTGAATAACAAATTGTCGGACTATGGAGGTTATAAGATATGTACAAGATCGTGATTGACAGTTGTGGAGAACTGCCGGAAGATTTAAAAAAGGATGGACATTATCAGAATGTATCGTTAGAGTTAGAGATAGATGGATGCTATATCCGCGATGACGAGACATTTGACCAGAAGGATTTTCTTCGCAGGGTAAAGGAAAGTGTTACCGGACCAAAGTCTGCATGCCCGTCTCCGGATGAATATATGAAGTCCTATGAAGGGGATGCCGATCATGTATATGTGGTAACTTTATCCGGCAAGCTTTCCGGATCTTATAACAGTGCCGAACTTGGAAAAAATTTATTTGAGGAGGAACATCCGGGCGAGAAGAAGATTTATGTATTCAATTCCCGTTCCGCTTCCGTCGGTGAGACACTGATCGGTATGAAAGTGCAGGAGTGTGAAGAGGCCGGTATGAGTTTTGAGGAAGTTGTTGCGGCAACAGAGAAATATATCAGTTCCATGAATACATTTTTTGTACTTGAAACATTAGAGACTCTGCGAAAAAACGGACGTCTGACAAATCTTAAGGCATTTATTGCAAATACATTAAATATCAAGCCGGTAATGGGTTCTACAGAGGAAGGATCGATCTGTCAGCTTGGTCAGGCGCGTGGCATGAACAAAGCGCTGGATAAGATGATTCAGGATGTGATTGCAAAGACAAAAAACTGTGAGAACAGGGTGCTTGCAATTTCACACTGTAATTGTCCGGAGAGAGCAAAAGCAGTAAAGGAAAAAATTGAAAAGATAGCAAAGTTCAAAAAAATCATTGTTACGGATACAGCGGGCGTCAGCACAATGTATGCAAATGACGGCGGTGTTATTATCGCAGTTTAATACGGCGGAATAAGTGTCAGTTACCGATCTGCCGGCGTATGAGGACTGCAGCATCCGTCAGGGAAAGGACAGTATATGAAAGAACTGACATATGAGGAAGTATTAGATCAGATCGAACATCAGAGACGGTTTGGAAATCGTCCGGGGGCAGAGGTATCAGCGCTGATGCTGGAAAAGTTAGGCAGACCACAGCAGAATATGAGTGTGATCCATATAGCGGGGACGAACGGAAAAGGTTCCGTCTCTGCTTTTTTGTGCTCAATTTTAAAGGAAGCAGGGATTCGTACCGGAATGTTTACCTCACCGCACCTGGTTGATTTCAGGGAGCGGATCTGTGTGGACGGACAGATGATATCCTGTGAAGAAGTGACAAAACTTGGAAACATGTTGCTTGAGGAGGACTTTGGGACAGTACCGACGATGTTTGATTATTGTCTGGCAATGGCACTGCTCTATTACAGGGACAGACAGTGTCAGGCTGCCGTGATAGAGACCGGGCTTGGGGGAAGATTAGATTCAACCAATGCAATCGGCGTGCCGGAGGTTACGGTGGTCACGAAAATCGGGTATGACCATATGGCGGTTTTAGGTGATACATTAGATAAAATTGCGGCGGAGAAGGCGGGAATTATCAAAAAGGGTACAAAACTGGTATTAGAGAGCCAGGAAAAAGATGCAATGGATGTTTTGCTGGAAACAGCGGAAAAAGAAGCAGTTACTGAGATAAAGATTGCGGATATGCATGACGTGACCGAATGCCGCTATGAAAATGGCAGACAGTATTTTTCCTATCAGAAATACAAAAATCTTGAGATGGCAATGCTTGGTGTCCACCAGTATGAAAATGCGGCTGCTGCGATCCTTGCCGCAGAAATTTTTCTGAAAGACAGAGGAATTTCAGATGAAAAGGCAGAATACTATATCAGAGAAGGAATCAAAAAGACAAGATGGGAAGGACGGATGGAGATCCTAAGCCGGGAACCGTTTTTTATGGTGGATGGTGCACATAATGGTAACGGAGTGGCGGCATTAGCGGAAAGTCTTCGTACTTTGTTCCCGGGAGAGAAGTTTCATTTTGTCATGGGAGTTATGGCAGATAAAAACTATGAGGAAATGATCGAGGAATTACTGCCGCTTGCACTGGATTTTAAGACGGTGACGGTAGAGTCAGAGAGGGCACTGGCGGCACAGGAGCTGTCGGAGAAGATCCGGGCAAAGGGAATCTGCGATGCCGGACTTTTACACTCTTTTGACGAACTGATGCCGGGACGGCTGGATGTGGCACACAAAACGATCGCATTTGGGTCTTTGTACTTTGTCGGGGAGATTGAAAAATATTTCCAAGATGTAACAAAAATCACAAAAAATTTACAAATTTACTAACTTTTCTTAACATGTTGTTATAAGGCATTTTTTTGGCTATAATAATCGGTGTTGAAAAATAATGTGGATTAGAAAGAGCCGATAAGATGGTATTTAGCAGTTTTGAATTTTTATTCCGGTTTTTGCCGGTTTTTTTACTGATGTATTATGTGACGCCGCAGAAATGGAAAAATGCGGTGTTATTTGCGGGCAGTATTTTATTTTATACGGCAGGTGAGGCAGAATATGTAGTGCTTTTACTTGCTTCTGTGGTGATCAACTATGTTTTTGGCAGGCTGATGTACCGGGATACTTATGAGGGAAGAGGGAAAAAACAGCTGATTTTGCTGATCGTGGCGCTGTGTTACGACTTTGGTGTTTTATTCCTTTTTAAGTATAGCGGTTTCATGGATAAGCTGCCGCTCGGTATTAGTTTTTATACGTTCCAGATTGCAGCCTATATCATCGATGTTTACCGGGGAAGGGTGCCGGTGGAAAAATCGTTTATCCGGCTTGGAACGTATGTGACGATGTTTCCACAGCTGATTGCCGGACCGATCATCAACTATTCGGAGGTCCGTATGGCTTTATGCAGCAGAACCGTTACTTTCGAACAGTTTGAATCCGGATTAAAAACACTGATACTGGGACTTGGTGCAAAGGTGATCGTTGCAGACCGTATTGGACTTTTGTGGAATAACATCCAGGCAATCGGCTTTGAAAGTATTTCAACACCGTTGGCATGGATGGGAGCGTTTGCATATTCGATCGAACTTTATTTTGATTTTTCCGGTTATTCTCTGATGGCATTGGGACTGGGACGGATGCTTGGATTTGAATTTCCGAAAAACTTTAAACATCCCTATATTTCAAGATCGGTATCCGAATTCTGGAGAAGATGGCATATTACGCTTGGACGCTGGTTCCGGGAATATGTCTATATTCCGCTTGGCGGCAACAGGAAGGGAAAAGCGCGTACGATATTTAATTTATTTGTGGTATGGAGTCTGACTGCCGTCTGGCATGGGGCAGAGGGACATTTTCTGATCTGGGGAGCATCACTGCTCTTACTGCTTGCTTTGGAAAAAGCATTTTTACTGCAGTTTCTGAAAAAAAGCAAAATACTTTCCCATGTATATCTGGTGCTTGTAGTACCGCTTACCTGGATGGCATTTGCGATTGCGGATGTAGGACAGCTTGGTGTCTATTATGCAAGAATGTTTCCATTTTTCGGTGTGGGAGAAACGGTCAGACAGATGGATTTTTTGCAGTATCTGAAAGATTACGGTCCACTGTTTCTGATGGGGATTGTTTTTTCAACTCCATACCCGACAGCTTTATATAAGGTATTTGAAAAAAAATGGCTGGGGAGTCTGGCGGTGATCGTGGTGTTAGGATTAAGTCTTTATTATATGGCAGTTTCTACGAATAACCCGTTTTTGTACTTTAATTTTTAGGACTGGTGAATAAGCGTGAAAAAAATAATGAAATGCAGGGTTGCTGTCTTTTTGATCATTGGCTGGGGGGTACTTTCCCTGATCGGATATTTAAAAAAAGACGGGATCTATAAAAATTATTCCATCGATGTAAAAAAAACTACGTATTTTGTATTGGTGTTAGACGGAATTCATGATAAAATTTATCCTTGGAGTAAAGAGTTGCCGGATCTGTTGCCGGATGGAACAAAACCACAGAACCCGGAAAGTGTCATTGCAAGTACGGAAACGACGGATGAGGAAAACGTGGCAGAGCAGACGGAAACAGTAATGCAGGATACAGAAACGGCGGCTGCAAAACCAAAGAAATTTATACAGGTGGATGACAGTTATTTTGATGATGCAGTTTTTATTGGAGATTCGAGAACGGTAGGTCTGCATGATTATGGTGGACTGGATCATTCCGATTTTTTCGCAACTGTTGGTATGAATATTTATGATCTGTGGAAAGATGCATTCTGTGAGGTCAACGGGAAAAAGGTGACATTAGAGGAAGCCTTGAAGGCAAAGCAGTATAAAAAGGTGTATTTTCAGATCGGTATCAATGAGATGGGACGTGGAACACTGGACGGGTTTATGAATGAGTATCAGAATGCAGTGGAGAAATTCAAAACACTGCAGCCGGATGCGGTCATTTATGTGCAGGCGATCATGCATGTGACCCAGAAAAAATCTGATTCGGATCCGATTTTTAATAATCCGGGCATTGATGCGAGAAATCAGCGCATACAGCAGCTTGCGGATGGTGTTCGTGTGTTTTATATTGATGTCAATGAAGTGGTGTGCGATGATCAGGGTGGATTAAAACAGGAGCTTACGTTTGACAATCTGCATCTGTACGGGTCGAAATACAACATCTGGGTAGATTTCTTAAAGACCAAAGGAATCGGGACAGAATGATGAAGTTTCGGGAAGACTGGAAAGAAAAACTGAAAAAATTTTTGAAAGCGGATGTGCTGGCAGAATGCAGGCAGCAGGTGGATCATGAGAACAGAGTCGTGCTCTGTGTCTTAAACAGTTCCATGGTGTGCCTGTCATTTATGCTGGCATTTTACATATTATGGAGAAAACAGGCAGACTATTACCATGAACATATGTGTATTTTATATGCAGCATTGTTTCTGATCTTACTGTTTGTTTCCTTTTATTCGAAAAGAGATTCAGGTATCCGTTTGTCTGTTTTGATCGCGGTCGAGTACGTTGCAACAGGTTCCTGTTTTGCCATGAATCATATTATATTTGGTGGATGGGAAAGCACAACGGCATATTATCTTCTGGTGGGACTTGCATTCTGTTTTCTGGTGCGTCCCATCCAGATGTATCTGATGCAGGCGGGGATCACCTGCATACTGGCGGTCAGTATGCGCTTGATTCACAGGCTGAACAGGATCAATATGAAGGTGAGCTGCAATGTCTGGCCGACCGCGTGGAAACGCCGGAAGAAAAGAAGCGGTTGTCAGAAGCTATGGAATTGTCGAATATCCGTGAACATTTAAAATCACAGGATGTGTATATCGTAGAGGTTCCGCTGCGTTCGAAAAATGGGAAGTACCGTCAGAAACAGATCCGCTGTATGTATTTAAATCAACAGACAGGTACACTGCTTTTAATGCTTTCCGATGTTGAGGACATTGTGAAAGAAGAAAAAGAAAAACAGGAGCAGCTGGAGAAAGCACTGAAGATGGCAGAGGCAGCCAATGAGGCAAAAACGAAATTTTTAGCCGGAATGAGCCATGAGATACGGACACCTATGAATGCGATCATCGGTTTAAATTCCATGATACGCTCATCGCTTGATGACAGGGAGCAGGTGCTTGATTATACGGAAAAACTGGATTCAGCATCCCAATATCTTTTAGCACTGCTAAATGATATTCTTGATATGTCGCGAATCGAGAGTGGCAGCATGAAACTTGCTATCCGGGCATTTGAGGGAGATAAGTTCTGGGATAATGTCAATATGTTAGCGAAGGCACAGGCAGTCATGGCAGGTGTCGGCTATTCTTTTGAAAGAAGAAAGAAAATCTCGGAAGTGTATATTGGGGATTCCACAAGGTTAGAACAGATCATGGTAAATCTGATCAACAATGCGGTGAAATTTACCCCCAAAGGTGGAAATGTCAACGTCTCTGTTGCAGAGCAGGAAACGGATGGAAGAGTACAGCTGACCGCAGTCGTTTCCGATAATGGAATTGGTATCGCAAAAGATTTTCTGCCAAAAGTATTTGAAATTTTTACACAGGAGCATGAAGAAAATACCCGTGTTTATGGAGGGAGCGGTCTGGGACTGTCCATTGCGCGCAATTATGCAAGGATGATGGATGGTGACATTACGGTAGAGAGTGCGGAAGGAAAAGGCACCGTGTTTACCGTGACCGCAAAACTTGATTTTGACCGCCGGAAAAAGGCGCGGAAGGAAAGAACAGAGAATATCAGTTTTGAGGGAAAGCGGATTCTGCTTGTTGAGGATCATCCGCTTAATGTCATCGTTGCAAAGGGACTTTTGGAAAAGAAACAGTTTGAGGTTGTCACAGCGGAAAATGGCAAGAAAGCGGTGGAACTTGTGCAGATGCCCCGGAATATTATTTTGATGCAATATTGATGGATATTCGCATGCCGGTTTTAGACGGAATTGAGGCAGCAAGACAGATCCGTGCTTTAGACAGAGCAGATGTCAAAGAACTTCCAATCATTGCAATGACAGCAAACGCAGGAGATGAGGACAGAAGACAGACGAAAGAAGCAGGGATGAATGAACACCTTGCAAAACCGATCGATCCGAAACTTTTATATACGACGCTGCAAAAATTTATTTTACCGTAAAAAAGTTATAAATGATTCACCGATTACACATACTACGGAAAAAGATTGTGTGAAAGGGGAATTTTTTTATGTCATTAAAAATTAAGATCACAGATGTGCATGCAAGACAGATATTGGATTCAAGAGGAAATCCGACGGTGGAGGTCGAGGTGACTGCCGAGACAGAGACAACCGGCAAAAAGATCACGGCGAGAGAGTCTGTTCCTTCCGGTGCAAGTACGGGAAGATTTGAGGCAATCGAACTGCGTGATGGTGATAAAGATTATTTCGGCCTTGGTGTGCAGAAGACCGTGGATCATGTAAACACAAAAATCCGGGAAATGCTGCTTGGGATGAATGTGTTAGAGCAGGCAAAATTAGACCGCGCAATGGTGGAACTTGACGGAACCGATAATAAGGGAAACCTTGGGGCAAATGCGATCCTCGGGGTATCGCTTGCCTGTGCAAAGACGGCTGCAAAGGCACTGGATATGCCATTATACCGCTATCTTGGCGGAACCAATGCCAAAACGCTCCCGGTTCCGATGATGAACGTGATCAACGGCGGTGTCCACGCAAAAAATACGCTTGATTTTCAGGAATTTATGATCATGCCGGTCGGAGCACGCGGTTTCTCACAGGCCCTTAAAATGGGTGCAGAAGTATATCATTTTCTGCGCCAGATCTTAAACGAAAACGGTATGAGTACAGCAGTCGGGGATGAGGGCGGTTTTGCACCGGATTTTAAGAATACGGGAGAAGCGTTTTCTTATCTCTCAAAAGCGGTGGAAAAGGCAGGTTACCGTGTCGGGGAGGATATCGTTTATGCGATGGATGCGGCGGCGAGTGAACTGTATGACGAGGCGCGCGGCGTCTATGTATTTCCGGGAGAGTCAAAGGGAAATGGGGAAGAACAGGAGATCGCAAGAAGTTCTGAAGAGATGATCGCCATGTATGAGGAACTCGTGCAGCAGTTCCCGATCGTTTCTATCGAGGACGGATTGTTCGAAGATGACTGGGAAGGATGGCAGAAACTGACAAAGAGACTTGGTGATAAAGTACAGCTTGTCGGAGATGATCTGTTTGTGACCAATCCCAAACGTATCCAGTGCGGAATTAAACTTGGTGCTGCAAATGCAGTCCTTGTCAAAGTAAACCAGATCGGAACCGTGACGGAGTCGTTAAATGCGATTGAGATGGCGAAGTCAGCCGGATATCATACGGTCATTTCCCATCGCTCCGGGGAGACGGAGGATGCATTTATCGCAGACCTTGCAGTGGCGGTCAATGCCGGACAGATCAAGACGGGAGCACCGTGCCGCGCAGAGCGCACCAGCAAGTATAACCAGCTTTTACGCATTGAGGAGGAACTGGCAGAGGATGCGGTGTTTGTGCCGGAAGAAATCACTGAAAAGCAGAAAGCTGAAAAAATGGGTTGAAAAAAGGAAACGTCTATGTTACAATGATTAAAGTTGTGAGTTTGTAACCTAGGAGGGAACGATCGTGGCAGTTGTAAAAACAATTTTGACTGTAGTTTTTATTATAATCAGTGTGGCATTGACAGTTATCATCTTAATGCAGGAAAGTAAATCCGCAGGACTTGGAGCAATCGCAGGTGCAGCAGACACATATTGGGGCAAGAACAAAGGACGTTCCATGGAAGGTATGTTAGTAAAACTGACCAGAATTTTTGTTATCTTGTTTATCGTGATTGCAGCGGTATTAAATATGAGTATTTTTTAAGATGAATGGATGGCTGTCGCAGATGCGGCAGTCATTTTTTTCATAAGAAAAAAGGACGGGGTTTATGGAGAAAACAATTTTAGAAGAACGGAAAAAGACAATTTACCAGTTTATCTGCGATGAGTTTTATGTACCGATGAAAGCAAAGGAGATGGCAGTCGTTTTATCAGTACCGAAATCCCAGCGCAGTGAACTGCAGGAAGTACTTGATGCGCTTGTGATGGATGGAAGGATCGAGGTGACTTCCAAGGGAAAATATATCAAATCAGAAGGAAAATACTTAATCGGTACATTTACGGCGCATGCAAGAGGTTTTGGATTTGTCAGCATCGAGGGGGAAGAGGAAGATATCTTCATCCCGGAATCACAGGTGCATGGTGCGTTTCATATGGATACGGTTCAGGTGGCGGTTACTTCTGAGAATAGTGGAAAACGCAGGGAAGGTACGATTACAAAAATTATATCCCGCGGTACCACACGAATCGTATGTACTTATGAAAAAAGTAAGACGTTTGGATTTGCCGTGCCGGACAATCCTAAATTCGGTTCAGATATTTTTATTCCGCAGGAGCGTTCGAAAGGAGCTGTCAGCGGACATAAGGTCGTGGTCGAGATCACGGACTACGGCAAAGAGGGAAGAAAACCGGAAGGGAAAGTGGTTGAGATCATTGGTCATATCAATGATCCGGGGACAGACATTATGTCTATCGTAAAGGCTTACGACCTGCCGGTAGAATTTTCAGAAAAGATCATGCATCAGGTGGAAAATGTCTCGAACGAAGTCAGCACCGCAGATATGGCAGGACGCATGGATTTCAGGGACTGGCAGACGGTCACGATCGACGGGGAGGATGCGAAGGATCTTGACGATGCGATCACACTGACAAAAGAGGGAGATAACTATAAGCTTGGCGTGCACATTGCGGATGTTTCAAACTATGTGCAGGAGCACAGCGCACTGGATGTGGAGGCATTATCCCGCGGTACATCTGTTTATTTAGTCGACCGCGTGATCCCGATGCTGCCGCATAAATTGTCAAATGGGATCTGTTCTTTAAATGCAGGCGAAAACCGTCTGACCTTAAGCTGTGTGATGACGATCGATACAAAAGGAAATGTGATCGATCACACGATTGCAGAGTCCGTGATCAAAGTAGACCGCCGCATGAGTTATACCAGTGTAAAAAAGATTCTGGAAGATCATGATGAAAATGAAATCAGAGAGTATGAAGAACTGGTTCCGATGTTTGAACTGATGCAGGAACTGGCTGCGATTCTGCGCAAAAAACGTATGAAGCGCGGCTCGATCGATTTTGATTTTCCGGAGACGAAGATTGTGCTTGATGACAAGGGAAAACCGGTCGAGATTAAGCCTTACGAGCGGAATGTTGCAACGAAGATCATCGAAGATTTCATGCTGATCGCCAATGAAACGGTAGCGCAGGATTATTTCTGGCAGGAACTGCCGTTTGTATACCGTACACATGACAACCCGGATACTGAAAAAATCAAGAAGTTATCGACATTTATCAATAATTTTGGTTATTCTATCCATATCGGACAGGACGAAGTGCATCCGAAAGAACTGCAGAAGCTGCTGCAAAAGATCGATGGAACGCCGGAGGAGGCACTGATCAGCCGGCTGACACTGCGTTCCATGAAGCAGGCAAAGTATACGACCATGAGCACCGGTCATTTTGGACTGGCAACACCTTATTACTGTCATTTTACATCACCGATCCGCAGATACCCGGATCTGCAGATCCATCGTATTATCAAGGACAATCTGCGCGGACGGATGAATGCAAAGAAAATAGAGCATTATGACAAGATCCTGCCGGAAGTTGCGAAACATTCGAGCGAGATGGAGCGCCGCGCGGATGAGGCTGAGCGTGAGACCGATAAGCTGAAAAAGGTGGAATATATGTCAGAGCGTATCGGTGAGGTGTTTGAGGGTGTGATCTCCGGCGTGACCGAATGGGGATTTTATGTGGAACTTCCGAATACGGTGGAGGGGCTCGTACATGTGACAACACTTGTAGATGATTATTTCCATTATAATGAAAGTACTTATGAGCTGGTTGGCGAGGTGACGAACATCCGCTATAAACTAGGACAGCGCGTACATGTCATGGTGACAGGAACTGACAAGATACTGCGTACAATCGACTTTCGTGTGGTGCGGGAGAATGAGGAAGAATAAAAAATCATCTTGCGTTCCCCGGCATTTCGGGGTATACTATACAGGCTGGATATTGGATAAGAAAGGAAGGGCATGATGGCAAAGACAGAAAAAAAACTGATTGCGAACAACAAAAAAGCCTACCATGACTTTTTCTTAGAGGAGCGTTATGAAGCTGGCATTGAGCTGCATGGCACGGAAGTAAAATCCATGCGCATGGGAAAATGCAGTATCAAGGAAGCGTTTATCCGTATCGAGAACGGAGAAGTCATTATTTATGGCATGCACGTCAGTCCCTATGAAAAGGGAAATATATTCAACCGCGATCCGCTGCGTCCGAAGAAGCTTCTGATGCATAAGTCAGAGATCCGCAAGCTGGTCGGAAAAATCGCAGAAAAGGGTTATACTTTAGTGCCGGTTGAGGTATACTTTAAAGGAAGTCTTGTGAAAGTTGATATTGCGCTTGCAAAAGGTAAGAAGCAGTATGATAAGCGTCAGGATATTGCAAAGAAGGATATGCGGCGTGAGGCGGAGCGGGATTTCAAAGTAAAGAATCTGTACTAAAGAAATTTATGGAAAAAGAATGGATGATGTGGTCTTTTTGATTCACAGGAAATGATATCTTGTGTGTGAAAGGGCTGCATCTGAAATATATATTTATGGGCTTGTAATGGTTTCGACAGGGATCATGAAGCTGGAGAAGCGAGTCGCACGGGATGCGTCAAATTCCAAAATTAAAATTAAACGCTGAAGATAATTTAGCATACGCTGCCTAATGGCAGCAGTCTGACCTAGAGCACTCACACTTTAGGACCCA
>ENA-USUM01002366-USUM01002366.1-human-gut-metagenome-genome-assembly--contig:-NODE-2366-length-11331-cov-7.000089_pt1 | contig 11331 bp, 9 predicted proteins | sample MGYA00250063_ERZ773402 | MGnify/ENA primary metagenome ERZ773402 (study PRJEB29103, sample SAMN06112030) | human gut metagenome | biome: human gut; feature: ankylosing spondylitis patient; material...
CATAGCAGCTTTTGCCACTGCGCATGAAACTTCGTTTATGAGTTGTGTATCTACCTTTTTTTTTATAAATTATTCCGCACAAAAAACAGGGAAGCATATATGCAGTTTGTCACAGCCATTTACGAGGAAAACAATGAAGTATATGCTTCTCTCGGTCTTACGCAGGAAGAGTGTGCGCTTATTATTGAGAATACGATCGAGAAATCAAAGATCGTGTGGCAGGAAGAGGACGATATGGAGGAAGGAGAAACGCCGGATGCATTATTTCCAAGCGATTCTCCTTCCGGCATGTTAAACCACCTGATCCGGTGGGGATGGCTGAAAAGTGATTTTGATGAGAAACTGAATACCTGTGTGATCTCTTTCCCGGAATACAGCCAGATGTATGTCGAGTTGTTTAAAAAGCTGCAGAGTGATGATGACAGCCGGGAAAGAGAGAGCATGCTTTCCATTTACAGTGCGTTGTTTACCTATCATTCTGACAATGAAAAAAACAATGATATTTTAAAAAGTGCACTGCGCACATCCAAAAGTCTGGGGCAGCTGCTGTCCAACATGCAGGATGGAATGCGTTCTTATTTTGATGAGCTGTCCTCACAGAAACATTTTATCGGGATTCAGCAGGTGCTTGTGGAGGAGATCAACAACAGCGACAGCAAAAAATATGCAATCCTCACAACGACGGACAGTTTTTACCGGTACAAGGAGGCAGTGAAAGAACTTATCAGTGAAATTTTAAACGAAAATGATGAGAAAAAAGCAGTGCTTCTGAAAGAAAAAAATTCTCTCGAAGCAGGCACACTTTTACAGAAGAGAAATGAGTACAGATTGCAGTATTGTGAGGATACGAGCAGGATCGTGATGCAGTTGGAGCGGGAATTTGACATGATCGAGCGCAAGTACAATAAACTTATTGAACAGAAAACCGTTTTTGCAAAGCGTGCGCTGGCCCGCATCCATTACATTTTGCAGGAGGGCGTCAGTGAGGAAGATAACATCATCAAACTGATCAATCTGTTAGACCGCAGTGGGAAAAAAGATGAGATTTTGGTGGAAATGAGAGATCGTATCCGTTTTTCTTCGCAGTTCAAAAATATTACAGATAACAGTTTTGCCGGAAGGAGAGACCGCGGGGATGGAGCGTTTACACCGGTGATGCTGGACGAAGAAATAGACGCAAAGGAACAGCACATGACGGATTTTGTACCAAAGCCGTTGTATACAAGAAATGAGTTACAGAGTTTCCGAAGGAAAAGTACCGTGGATGGAATCTTTGTGGCAACAGAAGAGACCGTACAGTCCGTGGAAGATCTGGAAAAACTTCTTTTTCTCTGGCAGGAAGAGACGGAGGAGCGTCTTGCGGAAGATACAGTGTCGGTGGATGGCGAGATACGGAGTGAGGACGGACTAACCTATTCGAGACTTGTGATCGGGCAGAATCAATAAAATTGAGTTATGATACAGGAAAGAGGGCATTGGAAAAAATGTTACAATATATGGAAACTGTCTCACAGGGCGAGGCAGAGAATATCAGAAAAACGATACAGGATTTATTCCGGCAGACCTGCATTTTACAGGTGAAATGTGATCCGGTCACTCTGGTGCAGCGCGACAATCCGAGGTATCAGGTGTGTCTGCGCCACAGAGAGTTTATCGCGGACTATCTGTCTGTGTTAGACTGCGAGCTTGTGCATGATCCGCAGGAACACATTTTCCGGATCACGGGGGATGGCGTTATGACAGAACATATGAGTCTTATGACAACGAAGCTGGTCATTCTGTTAAAAATGATTTACCGTGACAAAATCATGGGGGAAGGTCTGCATGCAACTACCACAAATCTGGCAGAGATCCGTGAGTATGGAAAAAATACGAACCTTATCACAAGACGTCTCACGGGGCAGGAGTGGAACGATGCACTTGTTCTGATGAAAACGCATCAGATGATCGAACTGCCGGGTGCCGTTGCCAATCTGGAAGATTTTACCCCGATTTATATTTACAGTACCGTAAACGTGTTCTGCTCTGCGATGGATATCAACGAGCTGGTGCGCACCTATCAGGACGAGGTGGAAGAACTTCTGACAGAAGAGGAAAAAGAGAATTAGATCATTGACAAAAGGAGCAGTACATTTGAGCCAGGCAAAGAAAATTTTCACCCGCATGTGTCTGAACAACTGGGGTGGAATTAATCATAAAGTATTAGAATTTAATGAATATGTGAATTTATTCAGTGGAAAAAGCGGATCTGGAAAATCGACCGTTATGGATGCAATCCAGGTTATTTTATATGGAAGCTTCAGTCCGAGTTTTTTGAACAAGGCGGCGGATGATGCCAAAAACCGCAGAAGTGTCTTAAGCTACCTCCGTGGTGAGCAGAAAGATGGTTCTGCAAACCGTGGAAACTGCGATTTCTGCTCGGTCATTGCGTTGGAGATCAAGGACACGGGAACGCACATCACTACGTGTGTGGGCATTGCGTTTGAAGTGAGAAGAAATGATTCTGAGATCAAAAAGTTTTCCTATTTCAGCCATTCCGGAAAGATGCCGGAACCGGGGTATATCACGGAGGAGGGCTTCTGTTATTCCAATCAGGATATCAAAAAGCTGGTAAATGAGAGAGCCGTATCGAAGGATAACCGTGGAAAAGGGGATGTCAACCGTATTTACGCTTCCAAGGAAGCTTATCTTGGAACGTTATATGATGTCATTTTAGGTTACATTGATCCAAACCGTTTTATCACGATGGAAAAGAGTGCAATCGCACTGAAAATGACAAACGGAACAGGACAGTTTATCCGTGATTATATGTTTCCAAAGAGCACGTCAGACACGATCGGAACGATCAGTGAGCAGTTAGATGCCTACCGCCAGATCAAGGAAAAAATTGAGGATATGCGGAAACGTATCGAACTTTTGACAGACGTAAAAGAGACCGGGCAGGAGCTGGTGACGCTCCAGACCGATATGATCCGCACAGAGAGTTTTATCCGCTGCATTGATATTGAGGATCTCCGGGCGAAAATAGAGGCAGCCGAGGAGGACAAAAAAAGAATTGAAGAAGAGCAGGCACAGCTGCAGCAACAGGCAGACACGCTCGCCGAAGAGCGCGGAGAGGTCGAACAGGAGCTGATACGTGTAAGTGCAGATTTAAAAGCCAGCGATCTTGGAAACAAACAGCAGCAGTTAGAGGAATTAGAGGAAAGAAGCCGTATGCTGATCGATAACAGCAGACAGTGGCGCAAAATCGTTCAGGGATTGAAACAGTGGGAAGAGGACGAGGTCATCACCGATTATATCAGCAATCCGGTTCTAAATCTCATTGAAACAATCGAAAATGGAAATGTGACAGAGGAAAACTGTCAGGAACTGCATTTGAAAATAGAGTCTGCAAAGCAGGATATTGAAAACGAATTTGAAGATTACAGTGAGCAGAAGCGCGAGACAGGAAAAGAACTGAAAGAAAAGCAGAAGCTTGTGGATGATATGAAAAACAATCGGAAATCCTACAGCGAGAATCTCCGTTCTGCAAGAAGTTCCCTGGAGCGGAAATTAAGCGACCTTTACGGAAGAACGATAAAAGTCCAGATTCTGGCGGATCTTTTTGATGTGGCAGACGAAGAGTGGAAAAATGCGGTCGAGGGCCGTATGGGAAGGCTGAAGTTTTCTCTGATTACAGAGCCAAAGTTTGCGCATGATGCGGCGGCGGTCTTTCGTGAGATGAAACAGTTTGAGGAAGTGGATCTCATTAATTCCAAAGCGATCGCAGACAGCGAGCCGCGTGCCATGGAGAACTCTCTTTATGAGGCGGTTGAGACGAAGGAAGCCTATGTGGATGTGTGCCTGAAACGTTACCTCGGTCATATTATCAAGTGCCATTCCGTGGAAGAGTTAGAGCAGGTGAAGGACGGCGTGACGCCGGATTGCTATTCGTACAGTAATTTTATTTTCCGGCATCTGCGGAAAAAAGATTATACCACAAATGCCTGCATCGGAGAGAAAGTGTCAAAGGCACGTCTGGCAGAGTACGAGGCTGATGTGGAGAGGCTTGAGAAACAGTATCAGGAACTGCATTACATGACCGAGCGCTTAAAGGCGGCAAGGGATTTTGAAAGTCTGAAAGAAGAAAAAGAATATTATGTAAACCTTTCTGGCGCGGAAAAAGAGCTTGGAAAGGTCAATAAGAAAAAAGCAACACTAGAGGAGACAATCCGCACTTTGCAGGAAGGGCAGTATAAGGAATTACAGCAGAAAGAGCAGAGCCTGAAACAGCAGATGCGTGAGCTTCAGGCTTCAATCGGCGAAAATCAGGGACAGATGAGTGAGAAAATACGCCGTCACGAAAATCTTTCCGGTGCAAATGAACAAAGACGTCTGCAGTTAGAAGAGATGCTGCAGGGATACGTGCCAAATGAGGAGATCAGCCAGGAGGTGCAGGAGCAGTTGAAGAAGCGCTCCGGCCAGTCCTTAAAGAACCTGAAAAACGCAGAACTTGCGGCTCTTTCGGCAGGAGAGCAGGAGAAGGCGGAGACACTGCGCACTGCCAGAAACCGTTACATTTTTGCTTATCCGTCCAGCCAGTTTAACGGTTCAGAAAAGTCCAATGAAGCCTATGAGAAGCTTCTGGAAGAATATCAGACAGACTACGAGCCTGCATACGAAGCAGAATTTGAAAAACAGTGTGATTTTATCTACAAGAGTCTGCGTGAGAATGTGATCGCAACCATCCATGGAGATATCAAGGCGGCAAAACGCCACGCTTACGAGATCAACCGGTTACTGCGTGAGACAAACTTTTCCGACAGCACCTATCAGATCAAGATCGAGCCGGCAAAGAATGAGAATGGCCAGTTCTTTGAGATGTTAATGGCAGAGGAATTAGACAGTAAAAATCTGGATAATGCCGGTTTTGATGGTCAGTTGAGCTTTGGGGAGGACACGTTCTATCAGAAATATGAGCAGAAGATCAAACTCCTCACCGATAAATTCATGCCGCCGAGAGACGAGGACGAGCAGGTGCGCGCAAAGAAGCGTCAGGAGATGGAGCAATACGCGGACTACCGCAATTATCTCTCCTTCAGCATGTTTGAACAGGTGACAGACGAGCAGGGGAATGTCATTCGTGAAAATTTTGTCGATGATATGGCAGGAAGAGATTCCGGTGGAGAGGGACAGAACCCGAAATATGTGGCACTTTTGGCCGGTTTTGCAATGCTGTACATGCAGCAGAGCAACCGGGATTCCAAGATTAAGCTTGTGCTTTTGGACGAGGCATTTTCCAAGATGGATCAGGAGCGAAGTGCCGTCTGCCTGAAATATGCAAGAAAAATGGATCTTCAGCTCATTGTCTGTGTGCCGGATGAACGTCTGCAGTCGCTGATCCGCAATGTGGACTGCGTCTACGGATTCAGGCGTCATCAGAACCAGATCTCCATGATGCATATTGATAAAGGAGATTATTTAAAACTCATGGAAGGTGAGCATGGACAGGGAGAGCCGGAAACTGTAAAATAGTGTAAGAAAACCATAGTCGGGGAGGAGACAGCATGCAGACAGGAAAAGGAATTTTAATACCATCTATATTAAAAGTTGGAAACGGTACTTTGAAAAAAATCGGACAGTATCTTAAGGCAGAGAATCTGGAACAGGTCGTAATCTTTTTCGGAAACGGACTGATCGACCTGTTCGGCATGGATGTCATGGATTCACTGAAACAGGAAGGAATCACGGTATTGGAGTACAGCGAGTTGGATACGGTCGATATCGATGATATTATCACGCTGGCATTTGCAATGCCGAATAAGACACAGGCCGTGATCTCAATCGGAGGAGGAAAAGTGATCGATGCCGGAAAATACGCAGCTTTTCTGCGCAATATTCCATTTATCAGTGTTCCCACTTCAAGTTCCAGTGATGGATTTTCCAGCGCAAGCGCATCTCTTCTGGTGCATGGAAAAAGAACTTCCGTTCCGGCAAAGCTGGCATATGGGATTATTGTGGATACGCAGGTCATAAGGACTGCACCGGATAAGTTTATCTATTCCGGTATTGGTGATATGATCTCAAAGATCACAGCGCTCTATGACTGGATTTTTGAGGAGAAAAGCGGATATTCAGAAGTGAATGATTTTGCGGTGATGATCGCAAAAAAGGCAGTGAACAGTTTTGTGCGGACACCGTATGAGACGATAAAAGATGAACTGTTTTTGAAAGAACTTGTAGATTCTCTGGCAATGAGCGGAATTGCAAACGAAATTGCAGGAAGCAGTGCGCCGACAAGCGGCAGTGAGCATCTGATCTCGCATGCATTGGACAAAATATTAGAAGTTCCGCAGCTTCATGGTATCCAGGTCGGCATTGCAACTTATATCATGAGCAAAGTGCAGGATCACCGCTATGTGCGTGTTGAGACCGTACTCCGTGAAACCGGATTCTTTGACTATGCGGCGACACTTGGCATGAAGCGTGAAGATTTTATAAAAGCCATCGAGATGGCTCCGTCGATCAAACCATTCCGTTATACTTATCTCCATGAGGAATCATACCGGGAGCTTGCAAAGAAGATTGTTTTGGAGGATGAGGTGCTGCAGAAGGTATTGGTGTAAGGAAAAATACATTAATCGCAATGTTAGAACTTTTATTTTCCAAAACACCAAAAGAGGAAAAGAAAAAATTCTACATGGTTACATTGGTCATATGGATCATTTTATTAATCTGTATGATTTTTATGGATTTTCACATCATACCGGATACGGAACCTAATTCCATAATGTATGCCGTAATCATCATTGGAATGATAAATTCTATTGTCCAAATATTGCGTAAAGAATAAAAAGGAAGAGAGGAAACTACAATGAATTTTAACTATCATGAGCAGGAATATGAAGAATTTCCAAACTTTAAAGGCGGAGAGAAATCGCTTTACGCCAAAATGTTCCACGATGAGAAGAACCGTATTATCTACGGAAAACTGATACCGGGAGCATCCATCGGCGTACACACGCATGAGACTAACAGTGAGATCATCTATATCACAAAGGGAACAGGCAGAGTTCTTATGGATGGGGAATATGAGAAACTGGAAGCGGGTATGTGTCATTATTGTCCGAAGGGACATACCCACAGCCTCATGAATGACAGTGATGCTGAACTTGAATTTTTTGCAGTTGTCCCGGAGCAGAACTAGCTTTCATGATTGATTGCAAAGGAAGAAAAGGAAGATAGCTTATGACACTTCAACAGTTAAAATATGCGTTGACGATCGCCGACTGCGGTTCCATGAATGAGGCGGCAAAACAGCTTTTTATCTCACAGCCAAGTCTGTCAGAGACGATGAAGGAGCTTGAGACAGAGATAGGATTGGATATTTTTCTGCGTTCAAACCGTGGAATCGTCATCACGCCGGAGGGCGAAGAATTTTTGGGATATGCCAGACAGGTGACAGAGCAGTTCGGGCTGTTACAGTCCAAGTATATCGATAAAAAAGTAAAAGAGAAATTCAGCGTTTCCACACAGCATTATACGTTTGCGGTGAAAGCGTTTGTGGAGACGGTCAAACAGATCGGTATGGAACAGTACGAATTTGCAGTGCATGAGACAACGACCATCAGTGTGATCGAGAATGTAAAAAACTTCAAGAGTGAGATTGGTGTACTCTATGAGAATGATTTCAATGAGAAAGTCTTAAATAAAATGTTTAAGGAAAATGGGCTGGAATTTGTGGAGCTGTTTTCCTGCGATACATTTGTATATCTGTGGTCCGGACATCCGCTGGCAAAACAGGATGTGATCACAATGGAAGAACTGGATGAGTATCCGTGTCTTTCCTTTGACCAGGGAAAAAATAATTCCCTGTATCTGGCGGAAGAGATGAAGAGCACCTATGAGTATAGGCGGCTGATCAAGGCAAATGACAGGGCAACGCTCTTAAATCTGATGATTGGACTGAATGCCTACACGCTCTGCTCCGGTATTATCTGTGAAGATTTAAACGGTAACGATTATAAAGCAGTTCCGTTAAAGGAAACTGAGAAAATGAGAATCGGATATATCAAACGAAAAGGCGCAAAAGTCAGTCATATCGGGGAATTATACATTGAAGAATTGAAAAAGTATAAGGAAAAAGTAATGTAGATATAGGTATAACCTATAGCAGATTCAAGGTTTCGCGTATTAACACATTTTAAAAACTCTTGCTATAATGGTCAATGTGAAAGGGAGATACAAAGCACATGGATCAGAACAGCAGGAGTTTTGTATTTTCAAAAAGCAGAAGAAGCAGAAAGGAGAACCGGGAATGAGAACAGCTATTTTTCCTGAAAACGGCAGAAGAATGATGTCAGAAATGATGTGCATGTGCAGATGTATGTGTATGTCTTGTATGTGTTGCGGAAAAGAAAAATGTGCGCCAGATGTTTCGGTTTGAATTTTGCTTTTATAGATAGAGCATAATAGACAGGAATCATCTTCGCGATGGAGCCTGTTATTTTTTTGTGTAACAGTCGTAAATAAAAATCAATAGTTTTTTATTTTTTAAAAGAAAGGATTCGATATGTCTGAAATAGAAGTAAAACATTTGTCCAAGACATTTGAACAAAAAGGTGTTCATGTGGATGCCTTAAAGGATATTAACCTCACGATCGGGGCGGGCGATATTTACGGGATCATCGGAATGTCTGGTGCAGGAAAAAGTACTTTGGTACGATGCCTGAACTTTTTGGAAAGACCGACTGACGGTCAGGTGCTGATCGAAGGAAAAGATCTTGGAACTTTAAATGAGAAAGAATTGAGAAAACAGAGAAGCGACATTGCGATGATCTTCCAGCATTTCAATCTTTTGATGCAGAAGAATGTGATCGACAATATCTGTTTCCCATTACAGATTCAGGGTGTTAAGAAAAAAGAGGCGAGAGCCAAAGCCAGAGAACTGTTAAAGACAGTCGGACTTGAGGAAAAAGAGAAGGCTTATCCGGCACAGCTCTCCGGTGGACAGAAGCAGCGTGTTGCCATCGCAAGAGCACTTGCATCCAACCCGAAAATACTTCTCTGTGACGAGGCGACCAGCGCACTTGACCCACAGACGACTGCTTCTATCTTGGAACTTCTGAAAAGCATCAATGAGCAGTTTCAGATCACGATCGTGATCATCACACACCAGATGTCCGTGATCCGCGAAATCTGTAACCGGGTAGCAATCATTGAACATGGAGAACTGGTGGAAAACGGTCTGGTAGAAGATATTTTCAGCCATCCAAAGTCGAAGGCAGCCAGAGAACTGATCTTAAGAGATGTTCCTGAAAACAGTGGAAAAGCAGAGGGCGCAGTTGCAGCCCAGATGGAGAGGATCCAGGGAGATAAGAAGCTGCGTATTGTATTTACAGAAAACTCCGCATTTGAGCCGGTGATCGCTAATATGATCTTACAGTTTGGAAAACCGGTCAATATTTTAAGGGCAGATACAAAAAATGTCGGCGGTGTAGCCAAAGGCGAAATGATCTTAGGCCTGCCGGATGACAGACATCTTCAGATCGATATGGAACAGTATCTGACAGAACATGGACTTGAGATTGAGGAGGTGACAGGCGATGTGGAGTAGTGAAGTGACAAATATGATTATTACCGGTATCTGGGAAACTCTTTATATGACATTAGTATCCACATTGGTTGGTTATGTGATCGGACTTCCGATGGGAATTATCCTTACGGTATCAGACAAAGACGGGATTAAACCAAATGCAGTATTATATAAGATTTTAGATGTGATCGCAAATATCGTGCGGAGTGTACCTTTTATCATTTTGCTTGTATTGCTGATCCCATTTACAAGATTAGTCGTAGGAAAGAGTTATGGTTCCACGGCAACAATCGTTCCACTTGTGATCGCAGCAGCACCATATATTGCCAGAATGGTTGAATCTTCTTTAAAAGAAGTAGATGCCGGTGTGATTGAGGCAGCAAGATCTATAAGAGCATCCAATTTTACAATTATTACAAAAGTAATGTTAGTGGAGGCAAGAACATCCCTTTTAGTGGGAGCAACTATTACATTGGGAACTATCTTAGGTTATTCCGCAATGTCAGGAGCAGTTGGCGGCGGCGGTCTGGGCGCTATCGCGATCCGTTATGGATACACCAGATGGCAGACCGATATTATGATCGTCACAGTTATATTGTTGATTATCTTATTCCAGATATTCCAGACAGTTGGAATGAAACTGGCAGATAAGTTTGATCATAGAAAGTAAAGAGGAGATATTAAAAAAGGAGGATTCATTTTATGAAAAAAAGAGTATTATCAAGTATTTTAGCAGGAGTTTTAGCAGTCAGCGTATTTGCCGGATGCGGAAGCAAAACAGAAGACAACAGCCAGGCAGCAGCAGATAACAGCACAACACCTGCAACAGAAGCAGCCGCAGAAGAGTCTACAGAAGCAGCAGGCGGCACAGTAGAATCAAAAGGAACAATCACAGTTGCAGCATCTGCAACACCACACGCAGAGATCTTAGCAGCAGCAAAACCTATTTTAGCTGAGCAGGGATGGGACTTAGAGGTTACAGAGTTTGATGATTATGTATTACCAAACGAAGTTGTAGAGAGCGGTGAGATGGATGCAAACTACTTCCAGCACGTACCATATCTTGACAGTTTCAACGAGGAGAAAGGAACTCACTTAGTTGAAGTTGGAAAAATCCACTACGAGCCATTCGGAATTTATCCGGGAACAAAGAGCAGCTTAGATGATATCGCAGATGGCGATGTGATCGCAGTTCCAAACGATACCACAAACGAAGCACGTGCACTTTTATTATTACAGGATAACGGAATCATCACATTAAAAGACGGTGCAGGTTTAGAGGCAACGGTAAATGATATCGCTGAAAATCCTTACAATGTTGAGATTCAGGAGCTTGCAGCAGAATCTGTAGCAAGAGTTGCAGATGAAGTAGCATACGTTGTATTAAATGGTAACTATGCATTACAGGCTGGTTTCTCTGTAGCAAAAGACGCACTTGCATATGAGAAATCTGATTCTGAAGCAGCAAAAACATATGTAAACGTTATTGTTGTAAAAGAAGGAAATGAGAACAACGAAGGTGTGAAAGCATTAGTTGATGTATTAAAATCTGATGAGATCAAGAAATTCATCAATGACACATACGATGGAGCAGTTATTCCTTTCGAAGAGTAAGGATAATAAACCGGAGTTTAACGGACGTAGTGTCGCAGATTCTGTGGTGCTTTTATAGATTGTGAAGGGCAGATATAAGCGTCCTCTCGCAAGTCGTGATTTTATCGGTTTATGAAAAGAAAAACGGTACAGACGAAATATGA
>ENA-USUM01002367-USUM01002367.1-human-gut-metagenome-genome-assembly--contig:-NODE-2367-length-11327-cov-74.252622_pt1 | contig 11327 bp, 8 predicted proteins | sample MGYA00250063_ERZ773402 | MGnify/ENA primary metagenome ERZ773402 (study PRJEB29103, sample SAMN06112030) | human gut metagenome | biome: human gut; feature: ankylosing spondylitis patient; material...
AGTCTTTGTGTATAATAAATGGTTTCAGATAATCCGGTATATATTCCATATATTTCTGTATTAAGTTGTCTGTAATGGTTTGGTGAGCAACAGCGTTGAGCTGTTATCTCGACCTTGTTATAAACTGAATTACATAGGTGCTTCTTTTTCGTATATCGAGTAAACAATAAGCGTGTCTTTAGTTACAACTTGCCCATTTTCATTTCGTTTCAAGAGCACTTTTCCTGTAAATGTCATGTTATCAATCTTAAATTCTTTTATTTCATAATCCAACTGGTTTAACTCACTATAAGAGTCAGAGCTGTCAAAAAGCCCTACATATTTCTCTAAGATTCCACTTTTTTTATATATACTTTTTTGCTCGTAATAATCACGTCCTCCATATCTATATTGACGGATTATATATTGATTGTTTTCAGCTACAGCAGTGTCAAAGTTGAATAGAAACCACCATAATGGAGGAAAAATGACGAATGGAAATATATATACTCCAAAATAAATGCGCATACAGACTTTGCTCCATGTAGGTAGTTTTTTAGGAACACAGAACATCAGGACGAAAGGAGTAAGGAAAAACAATAACCGAAGAATATCACCAATATTCCAGCGTAACCGGTCACAATTACCTATTAAATTCAAAGTTATCAATCCTATTATTCCAGATAATAGATGAATACAGAGAATGATATAAAAGAATTTGGATTTCGTCATATTTCAATCAATACTGTTTATAATGGTTAGAAAGGAGCATCGTCAGATGCTATCTTTCGTTGTTACCGATTTTTTTCCTTAATGTCTTATGAATAAAGTTATCCAAGTCTTTGGAGTTATAGAATTTCCATGTTGAATATGCAATCATATTACCTTCCGGATTGTGTGATATACTCCAATAATTCATACATTCTTTATCCACATATTCCTTTATTCTGATAATTTCTTCCAGCGATAAACTGCTTAATTGAACAAAATATTCGCCAGAATAATCTTTGTTGATAACTGATGTACTATCAACAAACTTGTTCATGTGTGCGATACAAGCATAAAGGGCATATCCTTTTGCTTCTTCAAACCTTTCTCTATATGCAACCTTTTGCGTTGTACAACTTGCGGTTACATAAAGTATGCACACTATTGTTATTATCATTTGCATATGCTTCATGTCTATAACTTTATTCGTTGTCGGTAATGGGTTGCAGCTTGCCGCCGTTAGGCGGAACAGGTGCTTGTTATTGCTATATTTCATTCACTATATCATTCATCTTTTTGCTGCAAATATCAACACAATGCTTGTATGAATTAATATCAAATGCGTACTTATATTTAGCCAATTTATTCAAAATCAAATCTCCATTTTTAATCATCAAACTTGTTATTGTAAAAATGAAATAGTTTAAATCTTTTTCCTTATTCCCAGTCCATTGTGTCCTGTCAATGCAAAAACTAACCACATATTCTTTTTTAACATTGTAATATCTTGGTTGATATATTCCTGTTCCGTTATAATAGGATGAAATATCACCATCAAAAAACAATGTTACCTTAAACATGGTAACAGCTTCATTTTCAAATGAAGTAAATGTATCTTTTATAATTTTCCTCATATTGCGCACAAAGGGACTTAAGGCTTTAGATGCATTAAGTTCTCCACCATATACTATATTTAATGTAAATTCCATACTTCCTTAATTAAGTTAGCAATAATGTTATTTGTAAAAACACTCGTTTGGTATCTTTCATTTTGATAACCGACACTCGACAGGTGTGTTTCCTAATCTCTAATAGCTGCACCCTACGAATCATCCAGCGAATCAAGCGGATTGGGTATGCTCGACTTATGGGCACTCGTCACATGAAGATAAATGCTCGTCGTCTTTATATCATTGTGTCCCAGCAATTCCTGTATGGTTCTAAGGTCTGTCCCTTGCTCCAGTAGATGAGTGGCAAAGGAATGACGCAGCATATGTACGTGTACACGATGCTTGATGCCGGCACGCTGTGCGGCTTCTTTCAGCACTTTCACCAGTGCGCTTGCCGAGTATTGCTCGCCGGGAGTATCGCCCTCGAACAGCCATTTCTTCGGACGGTATTCCTTGAAATATTCCCGAAGCTCGTGCAGCACCTTTTCCGACAACAGCGAGTAACGGCATTTCTTACCCTTGCCCATGATGCGTACCAGCATCCGTTCACTGACAATGTCCTGTGGGGTGAGGTTCAGCAGTTCGCTCCTTCTCAGACCGGCGGAATAGATCAGGGAAATCATGCAGTGATGTTTCCGGTTCGTCAGACAGGAGAGGATGCGTTTTACCTCATCCCGGCTCAGCACTTCGGGTAACGTCTTGTACTCTTTGGCCCGTGTGATGCCGCCGTAATATTGCCGTTTGCCGCCTTTCACCTGCTCGTAATAGAACTTGATTGCGTTGATGCGCATGTTCTGCTGCGAAACGGAGATTTTCTTCTCGTTTACGAGATAGAGGATATACTTGTTGATGTCCGCCACTTTCAGGCGGTCGATGCTCCGTCCCTTGTGGTATTCCATGAAGTCGCTGAAATAGGCACGGTAGGTTTTCACGGTCGAGGGACTGTACCGCTTCTGTTCCAGCAGTTCCAGATAGCCTTCCGGCAATACGTATGTCCGCTGTGGTTTGGGATGCCGTACGTACACCCGGCTGTAATCTATGTAAGCGTGGGGAGAATAGCGGTCGTAGAAATCCGGCAGTTTAAAGGCGGCAGCCGTCATGTAGGCGGAACCGTTGTCCGTCTTTTCCACGTCCGTATCTTGGGCGAGCAGTAGGGCTATTGCCGGATCGCCTGCATACTCTATCCGTATGTACTGTTCACCGTCCTTTTTTTCCCTGTACAGGACGATGTTTGACCGTTGCTTCTGTACCTTGTCCATATCTCTGGCTGTTGCTTCATGCCTCAAAGATAAAGCAAAGTATTGAAATCTGAACGGTTGTTCAGAAAATATTTTTATCGGAGTCTTTTAAATATTGCTAAAAAAGGAGTCAGGCTTTCAGGAGCGAGTACAGACAATCGAACTTCTCCTTCAATTCTTCTATGTCCAGACCGTTCAGGAACGATTGCTCGTAGGACATGCCCAGAAACACTTGACGGAACAGCGGAGCGGTCTTTTTCACATCCGTATCTTGTTTTATTTCACCGCTATCCTTTGCCTTCTGTATGACTGTCCTCCATAACTCGTGTTCCTTGCGGAATATTTCTTCCATTTTCTCACGGGCTCCGGGATAATACATCCTCACTTGGGAAAGAAAATGGAAATAGTAGAAGTTGGGACAGCATTCATTGTCGTCCGCACAGCATCGCACCTGTTTGATGATACGGCTCATGGCCGTACTCACTCCTGCCACATACTGCTCTATAAATCCTGCCAGCGTTTCCGTCGGCCCGGCAAACTTGTTGGCCGGTGTCTGCATCTGTATGGCATACTTGTCCGCTACCGCCATGAACAGATCGAGTTTGTGGGGAAAATAATATACCACCCCTGTCTTTACCACCCCGCAGGCTTTTGCCAGCGTGCTGATACTCGCTTTCTCGTAATTCATCCTCAAAAACACCTTGAATGCCTTGTCTATCACTTCTTCCCGGTTGGTAATCATATCGGATTGTTCTTTTTTATGTTTCTTTTTGCGAAGGTACGCTTTTTATTTTGAAGTTTTTGTATCGGAACGTCATTCTTTCTTGCCGGCAGGCCACTTCATGCCATCCCGTAGCCACTCGTTCCCCATTCCCTCCTTTTCCTTTGCGCCATAGCCTCTTACCTCTACTTTCGTGCCGCAATTAACCTGATTGTATCACAATTAAACTCATTCACTTTATGGACAAAAAACTGAAAGATCTGAAAGACGAGGTATTGGTGGTGACCAACGCCGCCGAAGGCAACACCCCACACGTGGTGGAGGACATCGAACCCGAAGGGGGACTCAAGACCAGACCGTTGGCAGGGGCAAAGCCTTCGGATCAGTTCATGCGGATAGACCGCAACGTGTCTATACTCGAAACGTTCTTCCTCAACATGAAACGACAGTTCGAGCGGCCGTCCGACTTCCGCTTCTATCACCTTCCGGCGGACTTGCTTGCCTCCGCCAAGGAGCTTGTCGGCCTGTTCAAGCAGCCCGAAAGTAATTCTGCCTTGCTGGACGAATACCGTCTTGACACGGAACAGTACGTACAGAGCCGGCAGCAGGCACAACAGCAGTCTGGCGGGGGCGGAACGGAGCAATCCACCCGCTGGAGTATGGAACAGGTGGACTGGCAGCAGCTTGAGCGCATGGGGGTAACACCCGAAACGTTAGGAGAACCGGGGCTCAGACGGTTGCTCAACGGCAACGAATCCGCCGTACTCACCCTGAAAACCGTTATCGAGGGGATAGAGTTTGAAACTCCCGCCTGCATCCGTCTGGCGGAGAATCCCGACGGTACGCTCCGGAACGAGATCGAATGTTGCAAGCGTTATCCGGAACTGGACACGCCGTATTTCAACGTGGAGTTCACTCCCGAAGTGAAACAGAACCTGCTGGAAAAAGGCAATGCGGGTTGCGTGGTGGAACTCGAACTGGCCGGAGGCGTGCGTGAGCCGTGTCTGGTATCGCTCAATCCCAAGACCAACCGGCTCCATCACATACCGGTCAGCGGGATAACCATTCCCGCAGAGGTGAACGGCACGGCGTTGACCGACGAACAGAGAAAACGCATCGCAAGCGGCGAGTCCGTCCTTGTCGAAAACATGTGGTCGGAGAAAAAGCAGCGTCATTATGATGCACGTTTGCAGTTCAATGCGTGCAAGGGCGGATTCGACTATGACTTCAAGGGAATCGCCCGCCGGCAGGAGCAGACCGCAGTTCAGGAACAGGAACAGAACCGGCAGCTTGAGCGTGGGCTGGTAATCCCCGCACGGCTGAAGGGGAAAGACCTTACCGAAGAACAGCAGGCATCACTGGCACAGGGCAAGGCGACCTACATCAAGGACATGACCGACAGCGAGGGGAACCTGTTCAGTGCTTTCGTCCGTGTCAACCACGAGCGGGCGAAGTTCGATTTCTTCAAATGGAACCCGGACAAGAGCAAGAAACAGGAACAGTCGCAGCAGGCGGCCGTCCGTCAGGACGGAACGAAGCCGGCAAACGCCGTCAGCCGGAACCGCCCGGTACAGAAAGCCGATAAGAAAGGGGTATCCATCTGATCATTCACATGAATAATACAATAATTATATGAAAGTTATCATTGCAGAAAAGCCCAGCGTGGCACAGGGCATAGCGTCCGTAGTGGGCGCACGCCAACGGAAAGACGGGTATCTAATGGGGAACGGATATGCCGTAACATGGGCATTCGGGCATCTGGTAGGTCTTGCCATGCCCGAAAGCTACGGCTTTTCCGGCTTCCGCCGGGAACACCTCCCCATATTGCCGCAGGAGTTCAGGCTTGTACCCCGTCAGGTGCGGGAGGGTAAGGTGTACAAGGACGATCCCGGAGTCGTCAGGCAATTGGGAGTGATCCGGGAGCTGTTCGACAGATGCGAGTCCATCATCGTTGCCACCGACGCAGGTCGTGAGGGCGAGTTGATTTTCCGTTACGTGTACAACTATCTCGGTTGTACCAAACCCTTTGCCCGTCTGTGGATCTCCTCGCTCACCAACAAGGCCATCCGTGAGGGGTTGCAGAATCTTAGGGAGGGAAGCCTTTACGACAATCTTTACCTCTCCGCCAAAGCCCGCAGCGAGGCGGACTGGCTCGTGGGCATCAACAGTTCTCAGGCACTCAGCCTTGCCGCCGGGCAGGGCGTGTTCTCTTTGGGACGGGTGCAGACACCCACATTGGCGATGATCTGCTCACGATACCGGGAGAACAAACAGTTCGTACCCCGGAAATATTTCCAGATAAAGGTTTCGGCGGCCAAGGACGGCATCGCCTTCTCCGCACTGTCACGGAACCGCTTCGATGACCTTGAATCGGCCACTGCCGGGCTACGTGAGGTAGAGGACGGCGGTATGCTTGCCGTCAGTTCCGTAGAGCGCAGGGAAGCCGTTCAGGAACCGCCGCTGCTCTATGACCTGACCGCCTTGCAGAAAGAGGCAAACGGCAAACTGGACTTCTCGGCCGACAAGACGCTCACGCTTGCGCAAAGCCTGTATGAGAAGAAGGTGCTAAGTTATCCACGTACCGGCAGCCGTTATATATCCGAAGATGTCTTCGAGGAGATTCCCTCACGCATAACGCTCTTGCAACAATATCCACGCTTCGCCGCCATCGCATCCGCTTTGCGGGACACACCGCTCAACCGCCGTCCGGTCGATGATGCCAAAGTCACCGACCACCATGCGCTGCTCGTTACCGAGAACCTGCCCGAAGGTCTGTCGCAGGACGAGCGGGCTATCTACGAAATGGTTGCCGCACGCCTGCTCGAAGCCTTCTCCCCGCATTGCGTCAAGGAAATGACCGAAGTTGCCTTGTCCGCAGGCGGTGAGATATTCACCCTCAAGGGGGCGGTCGTCAAATCCGCCGGTTGGCGTGCCGTGCGTGGTGAACCGGAAGAGGAGGTGGAGGAAGCCACATTGCCGGAGTTACAGACGGATGAAACCCTGCCGCTGCTCGCTTCCGAAACGGTGGAGAAGCAGACCAAGCCCAAACCGCTGCATACCGAGAGTTCGCTGCTCTCCGCTATGGAGCATTGCGGCAGGGAGATCGGCGACGGGCAGCTGCGTACCTGTACCGCAATCCGGGAGGCCGGTATCGGAACTCCGGCCACCCGTGCGGCCGTTATCGAGACATTGTTCGCCCGTAACTATATACGCCGGGACAAGAAGAACCTTGTGCCCACCGAAAAAGGACTGGCGGTTTACGATACGGTAAAGGACAAGAAGATTGCCGATGTCGAAATGACAGCGGTGTGGGAGGATACTCTCGCCAAAATAGAAACCGGAGAGGCCGATGCGCCCTCTTTCCGCCGGGACATAGAGGTCTATACCGCACAGATCGTTGCCGAACTGCTGTCCGCCCCCCTCGATGTAGCTCCTTCAGGGGAGCAATGCACCTGTCCCAAATGCAAGAAGAGCCGCATCCTGTTCTTCGACAAGGTCGCCAAATGCGCCGATGTCGATTGCGGATTCACCCTGTTCCGCAACAAGGGAGGCAAGGTGTTGACCGACAAACAGATTGTCGGGCTGGTGACCACAGGCCGTACCCCTCTTGTCAAAGGCTTCAGGAACCGTGAGGGCAGGAGCTTCGATGCCGCACTGGTGCTTAATCCCGATTTTACCGTAGGCTATTCCTTCCCGGACAGGAAACCGCAGGGAGAAAAAAGCGGCAGGAAGAGATAACCCGTCCGGAATTGTATCACTTAATAATCCGATAATTATATGAATCAGAATAAATCCAACGTGCCGGTATCCGTAGCGGAAGAACCGGATGAATTGTCTTACTACCGTCTTACCCTGTTGTCCTTCCTGCGTGAGTCGCATCCCGATTTGGCGGATGACGAGTCTTTTGTCGCCACCCGCAGCGAGCAGGCCGCCGAAGCCTTCAGCGCAGCCGTCCGTTCCGGCCTGACCTACGACGATGCGGCACAACAGGCGAACGCCCTGCTTTTTCAGGGGTTGCATTTCTCTCCTCTGGACACGCTGGTTACCGTCCTTTGGAACGAGTTCGCCGCCGAAGTCCCCGAAGGCAGCGCACGCAGCGTGGCCTTGCAGCTGCTTCCCGAATGCCGGAAGGTCTTCGCCGGCTATACGCTCTCGGATGATTTCATGTTCAGCCCGGAGTTCGGGCAGCTCTATGACGAGCTGACAGGTACGGTTGTAATCTGGTTGGAAGAGAATGGCTTATAATAAAAAGGCGCATCTCAGGGACAATATAGAGGCAATCCGGCTGATGTTCCGTTTGGAGAAGGAACAGCGCACCGCCACACCGGAGGAAGCGGGCATACTCGCCGCCTACTCCGGGTTCGGAGGTATCAAGGCGGTTCTTTCCCCTTTCGGGAAACTCACCGACATACTCCGCTGGACACAGGCCGACCGTGAACTGTTCCCCCTGATTACGGAACTTCACAACGTCCTGCGTGACGGGGCCGCTGATGAGCGTGAGTACAGGCGGCTGGTGGAAAGCGTGAAGGCATCCACCTTTACCGCTTTCTACACGCCGCCGGCGATTGTCAATGCCATTGCCTCTTCTTTGGGCGAACACGGAGTGTCGCCCGGCCGTTTTCTCGATCCTTCATCGGGAACCGGCAATTTTGTCTCGGCCTTCCGACCGCAATGCCACTCCGCATCCGGCAACACTCCCGAAATTGTTGCCTATGAAAAGGATTTGCTTACCGGCCGCATCCTTGCCCGGCTCCATCCCGAAGCGCAGGTCAATATCAAGGGCTTCGAGGAGTTGCCCCCGCACCGCAACGGCTATTTCGACGTGGTGAGCAGCAACATCCCCTTCGGTGACATACGTGTTTTCGATCCCTCCTTCGACAACGGCACGGCGAGGCGTTTTGCGCTGAACAGCCTGCACAACTATTTCTTCGCCAAAGGGCTGGATGCCGTCCGTGAGGGAGGCGTCCTCGCCTTCATCACCTCACAGGGGGTGATGAACTCCGCTATGGCCTATCCCGTAAGGCAATACCTGATGAACCGATCCCGGCTGTTATCGGCTGTCCGCCTGCCCAACAACCTCTTTACCGACTATGCCGGTACGGAGGTGGGCAGCGACCTGGTCATCTTGCAGAAGGACACGCTTTCCCAAAGGGAATATACGTCACTCGAACGGTCTTTCGTGGAAGTCGGCACGCAGGCCGACGGGACGACGCAGAACGAGTATTTCGAGCATACCGCCGCCATCGTGCATACACGTGGCCATGTCGGTACCGATCCCTACGGCAAGCCGGCACGCATCTACCTGCATGACGGGGGTATGGAAGCCATCGCCGCCGACATGAAGTATTTCCTTGACCGCAACCTCTCGGAACAGCTCGATCTGGACTTGTATCTCCGCCATTCACCCGTACAGGAGTTCCGCAATCTGGTGAGCCGTCCGGCGGAAACCATGCAGCAACGCATCGCACAGGTGCTGGAAATCAACCGGTCCGGTAACATGAACGGACATTCCACTCCTATGGATCGACAGGCGGTACAGGTGGAGCGTCGGACTCCCACGCCGGAGCAGCCCTCAACGGATGCCCGGCCAACCGCCGCAAAGACCACGCCGGAGCCGGTCATGTCCCTGTACGACCTTTTCGGCTTCACACAAGAGGAGCGTTCACAGGTCAGGAAAAGGAAAACAAGGAGCACGAAGAAGGACTCCGGGCAGTTGTCCCTTTTCGATATGCCACCGTTGGAGCAACATCCCGCCCCGGCCGAACCGACTCCCCAAGAGAAAGAGCGGCAGGAGCGGGAACGGCAGGAACAGGAACGCCGCCGGCAGGAGGAAGAGGCCGCACGGCAGGAACGCATGAAGTCCCGTCCTTATCCGGCCGGCCTGCAGGGACACCACCGCAACGGCTCCCTTGTGGACGATGACGGGCAGATAGGCTACCTCTCCGCCATTGGCGGGGCCGCACCGGTATTCAACCCGTTGGATCTGCCCGAACGCCAGCGACGCCGTGCGTCGCTCTACATCGAGATACGTGACACCTACCATCACCTGTACGAGAACGAGGCGGCCGCCCATGCCGCAAATCCGGCGTTGCGTACCATGCTCAACACTCTTTACGATGACTTCATCCGTCAGTTCGGCAATCTGAACGACAGGAAGAACATCGACCTGTTCCGCATGGATGCGGGCAACCGTGAGATATTGTCGCTGGAACGTTACATCGACGGCCGGGCGGTCAAGGCCGACATCTTCGACCATCCCGTCTCGTACAACATCAACGAGATCACCCATACCGATGACGTGCACGAGGCGCTCACCGCCTCGCTCAACAAGTACGGCAACGTGGACATGGCGTACATGGAGTCCCTGACCGACAAATCGCAATCTGACTTGTTGGAGGAACTGCGTGGACGGATATTTTACAATCCCCTCTCGAAGAACTACGAGATTGCCGACCGTTTCATTTCCGGCAACGTCATGGCCAAGGCCGAACACATCGAGGAATATTTGCAGTCGCATCCCGACAACGGCGAGGCACGTATTTCCCTCGAAGCCCTGCGGCAGTCGCTTCCCACGCCCATACCTTTCGAGGATCTGGATTTCAATTTCGGCGAGCGTTGGATACCGGCGGGAGTGTACAGCCGCTACGCCTCATGGCTGTTCGACACGGACGTGTCCGTCCGTTATACCGCCAGCAACGATGAGTACAGCATCAAGGCCGACATGACCTCCCCACGCATCATGAACCAATATTCGGTGCGTTCGGAAAGCCGCATCTTCAACGGCATCGCCCTTATGCGCCATGCCATCCACAACACCACGCCCAACATCACCAAGACCGTATTGGACAAGACGGGCAAGGAAATGAAGATACGTGATCCGGAGGTTACCCTGCTTGCCAACAGCAAGATTGACGAGATCCGTAACGGCTTCTCCGACTGGCTCATGGAACAGTCGCCGGAGTTCAAGCGGAAAATGGCGGACATGTACAACCGCAAGTTCAACTGCTTCGTCCGTCCCAAGTACGACGGCTCGCACCAGAGCTTTCCCGGTCTTGACCTCAAGGGGCTGGGCATTCCCGACCTGTATACCAGCCAGAAGGACTGCATCTGGATGCTCAAGCAGAACGGAGGGGGGATCGCCGATCACGAGGTGGGTGGCGGCAAGACGCTCATCATGTGCTGTGCCGCCTACGAGATGAAGCGTCTGGGACTGGCGAACAAGCCCCTTATCACCGGCCTGAAGGCGAACATTCACGAGATCGCACAGACCTTCGCCACCGCCTACCCGAACGCCAAAGTCCTCTATCCCGGCAAGGAGGACTTCACGCCGGAGCGCCGTGTCGAGATTTTCCACCGGATGAAGAACAACGACTGGGACGCCATCATCCTCTCGCACGAGCAGTTCGGCATGATACCGCAGTCCCCCGAAATCCAGCGTGACATCCTGCAACAGGAACTGGACAGTGTGGAAGAGAACCTCGAAGTCCTCTACCAGCAGGGTGCGGAAGTGAGCAACGCACAGATCAAGGGCATGGAGAAACGCAAGATGAACCTTGAGGTCAGATTGAAAGAGCTGCTCCACGAGATCGAAACCCGCAAGGACGACGTGGCGGACTTCAAGCGCATGGGCATCGACCACCTCTTTGTCGATGAGTCGCACCGGTTCAAGAACCTGATGTTCACCACCCGGCACGACCGTGTGGCAGGTCTGGGCAACAGCGAGGGCAGCCA
>ENA-USUM01002385-USUM01002385.1-human-gut-metagenome-genome-assembly--contig:-NODE-2385-length-11274-cov-7.532643_pt1 | contig 11274 bp, 8 predicted proteins | sample MGYA00250063_ERZ773402 | MGnify/ENA primary metagenome ERZ773402 (study PRJEB29103, sample SAMN06112030) | human gut metagenome | biome: human gut; feature: ankylosing spondylitis patient; material...
CAATTCCTCGCTCGACAAGTATTTCGGCATCTTCAACGTTACTGAAGGCTCCGTCGTTCTGAACCAAGCTTGGAACATGTTTCATGCCCATGCCTATCGCTTGGCGGTGAGTTGTTATCAGCCGTTGTTCCCGTTTCCCATTGCCTTGAAAGAGCCTTCACTGATGCAAAGTTGCCGGATGACGCTTGATGAACATCCCGGATACAATCCTCATGCGGTACCTTTCTGTCTGGAACAGCCATTCTCCATGCCCGGCGAACAGACCTTCCGGCAACGGCAGTTGGCTGAGAAAAATCCGTTGCTGAGGCTGGAACCTGGGTTTGAAACGTCGCAGACCTTCACCATGCTTTTTGAAACTGCTCTCGATAAGGCGCTCCGGGATATGGAGAACTGGCGACGGGGAGATAATCTCCAACCGTTGCTTGTCCGCCTTGCGGAGTATTGCTATAAGGCGGGCATACCGGAAGAGGAAGTTGTGAGGCAGACGATCATTCATTACTATGCACAGGCGGAGGAGCAAACGGTACGTACCATGGTTCATAATATTTACCAAGAGTCTAAGGGCTTTGGCTCTAAAACTATTTTGACTCCGGAGCAGGATACCGCTCTGCGTCTGGAAGAGTTTATGGAACGGCGCTATGAGTTTCGTTATAACACGGTGTTGAACGATTTGGAATATCGTCAGCGTGATTCCATTCATTTTTATTTCAGACCGGTGGATCGGAGGGTACGCAATACGGTGGCGATTAATGCCCTGAAAGAGGGGATTCGTGCCTGGGACCGCGACGTGGAGCGTTATCTGACATCAGAGTATGTGTCTTTGTACAATCCTGCTGAAGAATATCTTTGTAATGTGGGGCATTGGGACGGAAAAGACCGCATCCGGGCACTTGCCAATCTTGTGCCATGCAATAATCCGCATTGGAGGGAGCTGTTCTACCGCTGGTTTCTCAGTATGGTGGCACATTGGCGTGGGCTTGATCGCCAGCACGGAAACAGTACGTCGCCATTATTGGTCGGTGCGCAGGGGTATCGTAAATCTACCTATTGTCGCATTATTTTGCCACCTGAACTGCGTTTCGGATATACGGATAGTCTTGATTTTAAGAGCAAACAGGATGCGGAGCGTTATCTGGGACGTTTTCTGTTGGTGAATCTGGATGAGTTTGATCAGATTAGCTCCAATCAGCAGGGCTTTCTGAAACATCTTTTGCAGAAACCTGTGGCAAATTTGCGGAAACCCTACGGTTCTACCATTCAGGAGGTGCGCCGTTATGCCTCGTTTATAGGTACCAGTAATCAGATGGACCTGCTTACCGATCCCAGTGGTAGCCGCCGTTTTATCTGTATCGAAGTGACTGCACCTATTGATACGAATGTCACCATCAACTACAAGCAATTGTATGCTCAAGCCATGGATGCCATTTATAAAGGTGAGCGCTACTGGTTGAATGATGAGGACGAAGCTATCCTGAAAGAAACCAACCGGGATTTTGAACAGATCAGTCCGCTCGAACAGCTTTTCCACTGCTATTTCCGGGTGGCGGAAGAAGAACGGGAAGGGGAATGGCTGACCGCAATGGAGATATTCAATTATCTACAGCAGAAAACCCGCGATAAACTGTCGGTCAGCAAAATAGGGCACTTCGGCCGTTCGCTGAAGAAATTGGATATTCCTTGTAAAAAGTCAAATAGGGGGACGGTGTATCATTTGGTGAGATTATGACGAAGCTATTTTGTATAGGATATGTGTAATGTATATATTTAATGGGTTCAAAAAAATACAAAGTTTGTAAATAAGAACTTATAGAAAAGGTAAAGAAGGCTGTTTCATTTCTATTTGAAACAGCCTGTATACTCTAAATATTATCCCCTTATTCTACCGTATCTTCATTTGAGGGTAATGAAACGTTGGTAACCTCATCACTATCTTGAAGAATAATTCTTTTCTTCAATTCCTTGTGAATGACTATGATACGTTTCTCTAAAAATCTGTCGTAGTCATTCTCCAATATTCCAAAGGCTTCGAGATCGTTAATCAAGTGGGATTTCATTGTAGTTTCGATATCCTCGTTTTGCTTTATGAATTTTCTCATATAGACAGCTGGTGATTTGGCTCCGATTTCACGCTTGTTTAAGAAGTCATCCACAATGGTTATATTGGCAATATGGTTGACGTGGAAGAAATCTGTGTTCTGTTTGGCTAAATATGCTTTGGGAAAGAAATGATGGTAATTCTTGCTGTTAGCTTGCTTTAGCCAATAATTGCTGATGTTGACAAGTGAGCCGTCATTGAATGATTTAGGTTGTTGATAGGCGTAGATGCACAAAATTGCTTTTATGTAACTTCTTCCTGCGCTGAACCATCCATGATTTATGATTCCTTCTTCTGAGATGTCAATAGTCCAGTCATATTTCGGTAATTCTTCGTTCAGGATGGCATCAATTCGTTTGACGTCCTGTCCCAGTTTCGTTTCTACAGAAGAAGAAAAACGTCCAGACAATGCGCATCGCCAAAAATAGTCTTGTAGATACTTTTGCTTTGCTCCTGTCGGCTTATCCGTATTGTGATAAAAGAAATAAGCAAACGGAACGATTAAGGCATTATAGGGCAATAGCTGGCTCACTGGTATTCTGTAATAACTGATAAAATATTCTATAGCCGCTTCAATGGCGCCAATGCCTTTTTCCCAAGCGTCGATAAATTCTGATTTATTCAGTTTAAGAATTTCTTTTCTTGTACAATCTTTCTTGATGAAAATAGAGATGCATTGTAGGACTGTTGCATCTGAGACTGTTTCGTAGTTCAACGGACGAAGCCTTTCTATCAATTCTTGAAATTTTTCAGATAAATCGAATTTTCTTTCTGCATCAAAAGTTTTGGCAACCATTATTTCAAATAGTGTCAATGGTTTTCCCCCGACATTGATACGGGTGAAGACTTCCGTTGCCACATCAAGAGTTGCTTCTTTCAATGATATGACGGAGAACAAGTAACTTTCTATTCTTTTTCTGTATTCATCGATTTTGGAATGGTATTCCACCGGATAGCTTGCCAATAAAGTTAGTCCTCCATATAACAAATCGGTCAATCTTATGTACGATTTACTATTTCTATTTTCGATGTCTAAAATCACAATTTGCTCGTCTTCAGAAGCTTCCAAGTCTAAATACATTTTGGAATAGTCGTCTTCATTGCCGTTTTCTCTTTGAATAGTGATACCTTTAAGGCTTGCAAACAAGCTAGTTAATCGCTATTGACCATCTAAAACAAAGTATACAAAATCTCCGGCAATGGGTTCAGGCAGTTCTACGCCTCCGATGTTTCGTATACTGCGCAAGCGTTCCTTTGTTTTCCAAAAAATGAAAGTGCCGATGGGATAACCTTTCACGATGCTGTCCATTAGATTTGCCGATTTTGTCAAGTCCCATACGAAATCTCTTTGGAACTGGGGAATCTTTATCAATCCTTTTTCAATGTCACTTATCAGTGCACTGAACGGTGAAGATTGAGGGTCTGGTAATTTCATACTAATATATTTGCGCTCTAATGCGCCGGGATGTGTAATTCGCACCCGTCCCTCATTACACATCCCGGTGCTCGGCAAACGCTGTTTTGTCGCCTTAGTGGCGGAAGTGGCGCGTGCCGGTGAAGACCATCGCGATGCCGTGCTCGTTGCAGGCGTCGATGGACTCCTCGTCGCGCACGGAACCGCCGGGCTGGATGATGGCGGTCACGCCATGGGCGGCCAGGGTGTCCACGTTGTCGCGGAACGGGAAGAACGCGTCGGAAGCGCAGGCGTAACCGCCGGCCTCCTGGCCAAGGCGCTCGCAGACCTCATCGGCGCGCTGGCAGGCCAGCAGCGCGGAATCGACGCGGTTGGGCTGACCGGGGCCCATGCCGATGCCCATCTCGTTCTTGGCGATAAGGATGGCGTTGGACTTGACGGTCTTGCAGACCTTCCAGGCGAACATGAGGTCGCGCATCTCGGCGTCCGTGGGCTTGCGCTCCGTGGGGAACGTGAAGGTCGCGGGGTCCTCCTCGACCGTGTCGACGCGCTGGACGAGCATGCCGCCGTCGACGGTGCGCATCTCGAGCTTGGCGTGGCCCGCGGCACCGCCGGTGGCCAGAACGCGCAGGTTGGCGCGCTTGGAGAGGCGTTCGAGGGCCTCGGGCGTGAAGCTCGGGGCGATGAGAACCTCGACGAAGAGCTTGTCACGGTCGGCGAAGTGCTCGACGAGCGACAGCGGGACCTCACGATTTACGGCGACGATGCCGCCGAAGGCGCTCTTGGGATCGCAGGCGAAGGCGCGATCGTAGGCCTCGGTCACGTCGGCGGCGACGGCGGAACCGCAGGGGTTCTGGTGCTTGAGAATCACCACGCCGGGCTCGTCGAGCTCACGCACGGCGTTCCAGGCGGCCTCGGCGTCGAGGAAGTTGTTGTAGGACAGCGGCTTGCCCTGGAGCTGCTCGGCGCCCACGAGCGGGGCCTCCGAGGAGAAGAGCGGGGCGTTGGCGGCGTCGAAACGGTAGACCGCGGCGGCCTGATGCGGGTTCTCGCCGTAGCGCAGGTCCTGGGCCTTCTCGAGCTTGACGGACATCGCGGCGGGGGCGGCGAACTCGCCATCGGCGGTGAGGACCGCGTCGGCGCAACCGGACTCGGCCTGGGCGGCGAGCCAGGTGGAAATGGCGCCGTCATAGGCAGCCGTGGTGGTGTAGACCTTCACCTGGAGACGGCGGCGCGTCTCGAGCGTGGTGGCACCATCGTTGGCGCGCATCTCGGCGAGGACCGTCTCGTAATCGGCCGGGTCGGAAACCACGGTCACGGCGTCGGCGTTCTTGGCGGCGGAACGCAGCATAGACGGGCCGCCGATATCGATGTGCTCGATGGCATCCGCGAAGGTGACGTCGGGGTTGGCAACGGTCTTCTCGAACTCATAGAGATTCACGACCACCATGTCGATCATACCGATGCCGTGCTCGGCAGCCTCGGCCATGTGCTGCTCGGAATCGCGACGGGCCAGCAGGCCGCCGTGGACCTTGGGGTGCAGCGTCTTGACGCGGCCGTCCATCATCTCGGGGAACCCGGTGTACTCCTCGATGGGCGTCACGGGAACGCCACCGTCGACCAGAGCCTTTGCCGTACCGCCGGTCGAGATGATCTCGACGCCGAACTCCTCCTTGAGCGCACGGGCGAACTCGACCACGCCGGTCTTGTCCGTCACCGAGATCAACGCGCGGGAAACCTTCCCCTGGGAAGCCATGGACCCTCCTTCGCACAGGTGGGGCCGCCTCATCCGGCAACCCCCCGTTACATACGCCTCTACTGTACCGCAGGCGGCGGGGCGCGCGCGGCTCGCCGGGGGCCCTTTTGGATTACTTGCCGAGAAAACATGGCCTTTGCGCGGAGAATCTGAGAGTGCGGGGCGACTTCACGCGTACGACACACACAAACCGCGGGCAGGTGGTACAAACAGTGGTGATATGACAGGAGGTTCCATGGTCTCGCGCGTCACGTACCGACCCTTCGAGGAAGAAGACTTCGAAGAGCTCGCCGCCATCTTGCAACAGACTTGGCACAACGAGGGTCCCTCGCCCGAATACGGCTTTCTCGAGGCGTGCAACGACCTCTCCTATTCGCTTTCCATTTCCACGTTCTCCCAGGTTGCGCTTGTCGATGACAAGCCGTGCGGCATCGTGCTCGCCTGCCCTGACCCTTCGCGCCCGCGCTCGAATAAGCGCTGGTTCACCATCTCCAAGGACTACTTCCGCCGCATGCGCGAGCTCGAGCCCGAGGCGGCGGCCGCGTACTGGCATGGCGTCCAGCTGACCGAGTCCAAGAACGACTCCCTGCTCGCCAAAAGCGGCTACGCCGGTTCGACCGAGATCACCCTTCTCGTCGTGAGCAGCTCCGCACGGGGTATGGGCATTGGCAGCGTGTTGGTGGACGCCGCAACGACCCACCTCACCGAACTTGGTGCCAACCGCGCCTTCCTCTACACCGACACCGACTGCACCTGGCAGTTCTACGAGCACCACGGCTTCAAGCGCGCGGGCACCTACCGCAGCACGCGCGATGAGCGCCGGCTGCTCCCCAAGGAGATGTACGTCTACGGGCTCGACCTGAGCGCGTAGGCAGGTGGAACCGGGCGACGCGGGTGTCCGCGCCCGTTGCGCCCACGGCTTCGGCGCATCCCGAAAACTTCGGAGCGCCCTAAACATCTTCGGTGCACCTTTTAAAACTCGGAGCACCTGGTAACCATTTTCGCGCATGAATTTGGTCACCAGGTGCTCCGAAGTTTTATATGTGCACCGAAGTTCTCAGAGCGCGCCGAACACGATCGGAACGCCCCGCATCGACCGGGCCGAACGGGCGGTTAGAATGTGCCGCCGCCACCTCCGCCGACACCGCCGCCTCCGCCACCGGAGAAGCCTCCGCCAAATCCACCGGTGGAGCTATTGGAACTCGAGGCGAGCTCCGCAACCGTGGCCTGATACGCATCGTGCATTTCGCTCATCGGCGAGTGCAGACTGCCGTGCGAGTAATACCACCAGTAGCTCGGGTAGTAGTACATTCCGTTCTCATCCATCCGACGGTCGACCGGCACGGCGTCCGCCAGCTGGCGCAGAACCTCGTCGCTCACACCAAAGGCGACGGCCAGGACGAGCATCTTGTTCCACAGGATGAGGTCATCGGGAACCGCGTCGTCCAGATTGGTGAAGTCCTCGAGCCAACGCTCGAGCGCCTGGCAGCGATTGAGCAGCTCAACGGCCTCGGGCGAATGGACGTTCGTGCGCTCGGCGATAACCGCCGCGGCGATGGCGAGAGCGCCGCCAAGGATGATGAGCGGTAAATTGACGCCATCGGTGAAGATCGCAAAGGCTATGCACCCGAACACGAAAAGGGCGGCAAGGGCTGCCGGGGCATACCTGAAGGTATCGGGTGCGAGGTTGGTGAGATTACGGCGCTCGAGTTCCGCCAGAACCTGGTCCTTGAAGGACTGCATGTACTCGCCCACGCTCTCCTGGTTTTGGAAAGCGCCGAACCGCACCTCGTCGCCGTTCTTAGCATCGGGCCCGAAGTACAAATCGATCGCCGCCAAATCAATCGGATCGGTGATGCGTTCGCGCGCCGCAAGCTCGATCGAGTACTCCTCGACCTTCTTCTCGCCCAAGCCGAGGAACCTGTCCTCGGTGCGCGTCTCGTGCTTGATCTCGATCACGCGGTCGTCCGTGAGCTTCATCAAAGTCGCCACGAACGCGCAATCCTGCACCGTGCCGCTGTACACCAGGGCCGAGAGGACCGCCGGGTGATCGTTCGACGGCAAGTCGCGGAAGTACGTCTCGTCAAAAACGGGCTTGGGGCTCGCATACCTGGTTTTACGCAGGTAGACAACGACACCGAGCATGATTGCGGGTGCGACGGTCAATACGGCGGTACCCGCAAAGGCCACCTGCCGTGCGCCCTCGCGCTGGGCGTTGGCCTCCTCCGCCCATGCCGCCTCCTCGGACAGCACGCTCTCGAGACGAGGCTCGCCGGAAGGGGCGAGACCGGGCACCCAGTCGATGGGAAACGTCGCGCGGACCTCGGCGAACTGACCGGCGCGCACCACGGGAGCCTCGAGCGTCACATGCGGATCGCCCGGCTCGGCGGTATCGAGGGAAACCTCGCCGTCGAGGGGGCCATGGCCCCAAGCGCGCAGATTCGCGTCGCTGGGGCTCGAGGTTGCCGGCGTGCCCGCGGCAGCACCGGCGAACATCACGTCCAAACGAACGTCTTCGGCGTCCTCCTCCCATTCGGACCCGATGAACTGCCAGTAGAGCTCGGCGGTATCCGGCCACGCCATGACGGCGCCCTCGATCATGTAGCTGACCCAAATGGTCGCCTCGTCGCCGTCCTCGCGCGGGATGAAAACCTTGAGGCGCAGAGAATCACCCAGGTTCTCGACCGTATAGACATGACCATCGCCGGAGTTCGCCGAGGAAACCTCCTGCATGGGCTGCGAAGCGCGACGGGCATCGGCCTCGTCCTCGGGGGCGTCGTCGAGCTCGCGCACGTCGAGCACCGAAACCGCGGACGCGCTCCCCTGCTCGTTGTCGGCAAAGGGAATGTCCCAGTACACGCCGTTGACCGTGTCCTCGAAGGCGAAGGTGCGGGCCTCGGTCACAAACAGGTCGCCATTCTCCATGACCTGCGCCTGAATGTGCACGCTCGGCAAGGCATACGTGTCGGCGTGGGCGGCATGGGGAAATGCAAGCGTCGCAGCAAAGGCGACAAGGATGGTCAGCGCGGGCAGCAGAAGCGCACGCAGCGCGGCGCGAACGAGCGGGCGAGGGCGTGAAAGGAAGGTGGGCATGCAAGCCGCCTTTCTCCGAGTCGAACATGCGCACATTGTACCCGCACGTATGCACCGCGGGTCCAAGTGTTTCGCAAACGGCAATTCGGCAAACGAGCCCGTGCGCAGACTTATAAGCGAGCCTCATGGGCTCGCTTCTTAATTCTGACTGGCGGAGAGCTGGGGATTCGAACCCCAGAAGGGCTTTGCGGCCCTTACTCGCTTAGCAGGCGAGCACCTTCGGCCTTTCGGTCAGCTCTAAGGAACAGCTAGACGATAATAACGCACTTCCGCGGGCTTGACCAGGGCACGGAAGCAACAATTCAAAACTAGCCCAAGAAACCGGGCGCCACCACGAAGTTATCGCGGTGCGCTCGCACTTGGTCCCAGCTGAATCCCTCAACCAGGTGCGCGGCGGAACACGGTGCAGCGTCGGGCTTTAGGCCCAGCGCATGAGCAAGGCGCCCCAAAAGCTCCTCGGGCGTGCCGAAGCGGCGGCGCAGTTCCCCCATATCAAGATCGCGATCGCGCTTGGACAGGCGCCGTCCGTCCGGCGCCACCAACAGCGGAACGTGCGCATACTCGGGATGCCCATAGCCGAGCATATCCTGCAGATACAGCTGACGCGCCGTCGACCCCAATAGATCGCAGCCTCGCACAACCTCCGTGACACCCATGGCGGCATCGTCCACCACGACGGCAAGTTGGTAGGCAAAGACGCCGTCGCTGCGTCGCACGAGAAAGTCTCCGCACTCGCGCACGAGGTCCTCGACATGCGCGCCGTACGTACGATCGGTGAACCTCACCGTTCGCGACGCCGAGGCTACGGGCGCGCGGGATGCCATGGCGCGCACAGCCAAGCCATCCGCCGCAGGCACCCTCAGGCGCATCGCGGGCGGCCGAACAGCAGAACGCTCGGCGACTTGCGCGCGCGTCAAATCTCGACACGTCCCCGCATACACGGGCGTGCCGTCGCTGGCATGAGGGGCGCTCGCGGCATGGAGTTCGGCTCGCGTGCAAAAACAGGGGTATACCAGCCCAAGCGAATCGAGCTGCTGCAACGCATCTTCATAGAGGTCAAGCCGGTCGGTCTGGTAATACGGACCCTCATCCCACTCGAGCCCCAACCAGCGCAGATCGTCCATGAGCAACTCGGCCCACGGACCGCTGCGGGCACGGTCGTCCAGATCCTCGATGCGCAGCACGAGCTTGCCACCCTGGCTGCGAACCGAAAGCCATGCCAAAAGCGAAGCCGCGACGTTCCCCAAGTGCATACGGCCCGTCGGCGATGGGGCGAAACGCCCAACGACCGGCCGCGCATCGGCCGCCCGCGCACTTTGCGAAAACGCCCCGCGGACACCCTCGAGGTTTTCTGCCGATCCCATCATGCGGCCGCTACGCCCACGGGTCGCGCTCGAACAGGGGTTCAGGATCGGGGCGACGATCAGAATACGGATCGTAACCGTCGTCGTCCTCATTCTCCGCGCGGATGCACGGATCGTCGTACTCCGAAACGCCAGTCTCCTCGCCCGTCCTCTGCGGCCCGACCATGAGCCCTCCCCTCGCAAAGGCCGACCCTCCGTGCGAGCGCGCGTGGGCCGACACCCTTTCAGTTCTCTGTATCAGCAGGATATACGATAGCGGCTGCAGCTGCCCTTCTTTCAGCGGGTGCTAGCAACAAAAGCGGTCGTCGACAATCGACAAAAGCTGTTGCGGAAATCGCCATAAGGCCTGTTGTTGGCGACCGACAGAAGGCCGTTGTTACCAGCAACCCCAGCGAGACTGCGGCGGCATCACCCAACATCGACGACGACTATGCCCGCCGTTGCGACACTAGGCTCTCCAAGCGGCAGACTCGTGTCGGAGGGCCACGTGAGCATCGCGGGATCGATTGCCGCCGTCACATGTTTGTCCTGATAGGCGCCCCAGGTCAGCTCACTTGTGTTCCGCTCAATAAGAATTAAGCGCACCTCGCCCTCGCGTGGGGCCGGACTGCCGCCGCTCAAGGCGGTCAGGGTCACGGGCTCGTCGAGCTCGAGCACTGCATTCATCACAAGGTCGTCGCTTGGAGGGTTGGGGTTCTCGATGCCCTGCAGCGCGGCGATACCGCGGTCATCAAGCTCGCGCACCGTGCCAGTCAGAGAGATGAGTCCGAATTGCTCCGCCGCTGCCGAGTGGTCTTTGCCCTCGCGCACTGCGGTCGACTGCCATGTGCCGTTCGCGAGCGCCTTCAGACTGGCGAGGTCGTCGAGATTCGCCCCCGAAAGCGGACATGCCTCCCAGGGTATGGGCACGAATTCCTCCGTGGCAGCTCTGGCCGCCATCGAATCAGACCCCACGCGCAATTCGCACACGGGCTCCGGACGCATGGCATCCGCCTCGAAACGGCGGCGCCAAACAACGCCCTCAGCCGTCAATTGATTCATATCCTCGATAAGCAGGCCGTCGCCGTACGCAGACGCCATAACGCTCCTCTGCCGCCCTTCCGCCTGGGAGATGTCCTCCCATAGCGGCGCGACCCCAGCCGAAAGCCCGTCCCCGGCGTCGTTCACGGTCAGGGGCACGATCTCCGCCGCGTCGGCCCATCGCCCATCCGAACCCATAGCGCGCAAAAGCAGCGCGGGGAGCTCGCCGGGCTTGACGGCCACCAAAGCGTAGTCGAATGTCGGAACATCAGATCCGCCCGCACCCTCAGGATGCTCGGGGAGACCGAAATACGATTGAGGATGAGAGACCGCTTCTTGGTACAAGGCCGCGGCGCGCTGGGCGGGTGTCGCACTTGCGTCCAAACCCTGTGATGAACCGGGCGCTGCGGAGCCAGCGGGGTCAGTCAAACCCCCGCATCCGACAAGGCCGATCATCAGCGCAATACAGGCGACGAGCAGGCGGGCAATTCGCTTGGCGTTCATCACGAACTCCGATCCGTAAGCGTCATTG
>ENA-USUM01002388-USUM01002388.1-human-gut-metagenome-genome-assembly--contig:-NODE-2388-length-11259-cov-10.466911_pt1 | contig 11259 bp, 10 predicted proteins | sample MGYA00250063_ERZ773402 | MGnify/ENA primary metagenome ERZ773402 (study PRJEB29103, sample SAMN06112030) | human gut metagenome | biome: human gut; feature: ankylosing spondylitis patient; material...
AGCTGCCGTCCGTAAAGAACTGGAAGAGTTGCAGCGGTCTCCGGTAGATGGGCAGGAATTGGAGAAGGTTAAGAACAGCTACGGGCATTGGCTGTCTTGTGACGATCGGTATTGTGCTCGCGTTGATGATCGTGACCTTTCACGCCATTGCGCGCGGTGATGTTCCGGAAAATCCGCTCACGCCGGTCGGCGTGGTACTGGAACTCGTCTGCGCCATCCTGACGACCTCGACCTATGCAAGCGTGGTCTTTGGCAGTCATTCGCGCAGGCGCTTTCGCTCCTATTTCCTCTGGATGCTGGCGATCAACACCATTGGGCTTTTGAGCGATGTGATCTATTGGGGGATCGGGCTTGATTTTCTTCCTGCCCTTCCGCGGCTTCGCGAGACCTGCTATTTTGTCTGCTACGCCTCGGCGTTTCCACTGCTCATTTTTTACAGCACCTATCTCATCAGTTACATCAATGAAGACTCGAAGGAATTGCAGCGATATACCGTTTTGATGACCGGCCTCAGCGCGGATGGATTTCTGCTCGTGATGATCTCTGTCATCACGTCGCGCTCTCAGAATGCCCCGTGGCATCTGTCGGATCACCCGTGGCTTTACTTCTTCTTTTTGGCCATGCCGATGGTGGTCAACATCGGCATCATTCTGAACTTCAGGAGGATGCTGACCAACCGCAAGGCGATCTCTTTCCTTTTCTATGAGCTGCTGGTGGCTGCCGCGGTAGTGGTTGACACGGTCATCGGGGAGATCACACTGGCTCATGTCGTTGTGGCGTTTTGTCTCATCCAGATATATATCACTGTGCAGATCGAATACGAAAAGCAGCAGGAAGAGCAGCTCTTGCAGCAGCGTATCTCCATTATGATCAGCCAGATACAGCCGCACTTTCTTTACAATGTGCTCACCAGCATTCGCGCGCTCTGCCGCATTGACGCGCGCGAGGCTGAGAGCGCGCTGACGGATTTTACCCTCTACCTGCGAGGGAATCTTGATTCATTGAGCAATACCGGCTGCATTCCTTTTTTGCAGGAACTACAGCATACCAAACACTATGTTGATCTGGAAAAAATGCGCTTTGGCCGGGATCTGACCGTCCTTTTCAACACGCCGGTCACGCAATTCTCCCTGCCGCCGCTCACATTGGAGCCGATCGTCGAAAACGCGGTGCGCCACGGCGTGATGCAGCGGCTTCAGGGCGGGACGGTGATCATCTCTACAAGCGAGACCGAGTCGGATTTCGTCGTGACTGTTTCGGATGACGGCATCGGGTTTGATGCAGAGCAGCTTGCGGCGGGCGGCAAGCATATCGGCTTGTGGAACGTCCGTGAGCGCCTTGCCGCGGTGTGCGGTGGGCACATGGAGATCGAAAGCGGGATCGACAAGGGGACAAATGTGACGATGTGCATCCCCAAATGTCGAAAGGAGAGCGAATGATGGGACTTTGCTTGTTGGCTGTTGACGATGAATCTTTGGCGCTGAGCGATCTGACAGCGGCGCTGCAAGCTGCCGAGCCGGCAGCAGCGGTTCACGCCTATACCGATCCGACGAAAGCGCTTGAGGCGGTGAGAACGGGGGAGATCCTTCCGGATATCGCCTTCCTGGACATTCAGATGCGCGGTTGGACGGGACTGGACCTTGCACTGGAATTGAAAAAGACGATCCCGGCGCTCGAGATCATTTTTGTTACGGCTTATTCGCAGTATGCGCTGGAATCCTATTCCCTCCATGCGCGCGGCTACCTGATGAAGCCTGTTACGGCCGAGGCAATCGAGGAGGAACTTCGTAATATCGGCCTGACCACAGTGCCTGTGAGGAAGGAGCTTTCCCTGCGTGTCCAGTGCTTCGGCAATTTTGAAGTGTTTTATGAGGGAAAACCGCTCGAATTTGCCCGCGCAAAGAGCAAGGAGCTGTTTGCGTATCTGGTATTTCGCCGCGGTTCGGCCTGCAGCATCCGGGAATGTGCGGCCATTCTCTATGAGGACCGGGAATACGGCAGCGCGCTGAAAAATCAGATCGAAACCTTTAAGTCTGATATGATGCGCACCTTGCGAAACGTGGATTGCGAAGATGCGGTCATCAAGGGGCGGAATCAACTCAGCGTGGATACAGAAAAGTTTTCCTGTGATTATTATCAGTTTCTCAACGGCGAATCTTCGGCGATCAATGCTTTTGTCGGAGAGTTTATGACGCAGTATAGCTGGGCGGAGATCACGACGGCATCGCTACAGGGCAAGATGACTGAAATCATTCGCTAAAAACTATCAAAAACGGCGAAAATGCAGAGGTGATCGAAATACTCTGCATTTTTGTTGTCTTTTTGTTGTCCTTGATCCGGTAAAATGAATCACAAGAGGAGCAAGGATGCAAAACCTATCTCCCAACGTTTTAGGAGGAAAGCTCAATGGAAGAAAAAAACCTGCACGTCGAAGAAGGCGCGCTCAAGGTGACAAAGCTCACGCTTTATGAGGCGGTAGCGATCATCGTGGGTGCCAATGTCGGTTCCGGTATACTCGGCCTTGCATATTCTTCCCGCCTTGCGGGATGGCCGATCCTGGTGCTCTGGCTGGCGGTGGCCGGTCTGTTCACCACATTCTCCATGCTCTATGTGGCGGAGTCCGCACTGCGTACAAAAAAGCCCCTGCAGCTGCCCGGCCTTGCGGAAAAATATGTCGGTAAGGTCGGCTCGGTCCTGATCTTCATCTCTGTCTGCGCGAACTCCATCGGCTGCATGGTCGCCTACACGACAGGTTCCGGCAACATCCTCTGCACACTGCTCGGTCTCCCCAACTGGGCGGGCAGCCTGCTGTTCACCGTTCCCTGTGTGCTGGTCGTCTGGTTCGGCCTCAAAGCCACCGGCCTTTGGGAGAAATTCATGTCCACGGGCATGGTCGTGCTGCTCGGCATCATTGTGATCGCATCCTTCCTCTCCGGCAAGGCGGATGTCTCCCGCGCCGTATACGCAAACTGGACCTATGCCGTTCCCCTTCTCAGCAGCGCTATTTTCTGCTACATCGCGCAGTATGCCGTGCCTGAGCTGGCGCGCGGTATGCGCCACACGCCCAAGAAGCTCCCGGTTGCCATCATTCTCGGTATGTTCATCACCGGCGTGCTGCTGGCCGTTGTTCCCCTTGCCGTTCTCTCTCTGACCGGCGCGGAGGAGGTCACACAGGTCGCTACGCTCGCCTGGGGTCAGGCACTCGGTACCTGGGCGCTCTATACCGCCAACATTTTTGCTCTCTGCGCCATGATGACCTCTTATTGGGCGGTCGGCGGTTCCATGCTCACGAACATCGTCGATATGTTCAAGCTCAAGGATGAGAAGGACACCAAGACCCGTCTCATCGCCATCGCCTGCACGGTGCTTCCCCCGTTCATCCTTGCCTACGCCGGTCTTGTCAGCTTTGTTGACGCCATTGGCTGGGCCGGTACCTTCGGCGGCGTGATTATGTCGATCGTTCCCGTTCTGATGCTCAACAACGCCCGCAAGAAGGGCGATATCGAGCCGGAGTGGAAGTGCGGTTGGTACGCGCATCCCGCAGTGCAGGGCATGATCATCGTGATCTTCAGCCTTGCGGCCATCTACTTCATCTGCTCCATGATCGGCATCCTGCCGGCAGGTTGGTAAGGGAAAGGAAGGACAGATGTCATGCGTGTGATCCCGAAAGATAAAGTGATTTTCCACTTCAACCCGACAAATCCCGCAAACTATACCGTCGAGGACGGAGAGACCTTCTGGGTCGAGTGCGACGACTGCTATAGCGGTCAGATCACCGACGAAAGCGTCAAGCGCCCGGATATTGACATCGGCATCATGGACTGCGCCGTAGGCCCGATCGCGATCAGCGGTGCGCACCCCGGCGATACCCTTTGCGTGGAAGTTATGGCGATCGACCTTGCGCCGCAGGGCGTGATGGTCACATCGGTCGGACTCGGCGTGCTGGGTGATCATATCACGGAGCCGAACACCAAGATCATTCCCGTGCACGATGGCTTCGCACATTTTTCCGATGATATCAAGCTGCCCCTGACGCCGATGATCGGCGTGATGGGTGTCGCCACGAAAAGCGGCGAGATCCACTGCGCGGTGCCTGAGGACCACGGCGCCAACATGGACACCAAGCTCATCTGTGTCGGCTCGCGCGTATACTTCCCGGTCAATGCCGAGGGCGCGGGCTTGGCTGTGGGCGATATGCACGCCTGCATGGGCGACGGCGAGCTCTCCGGCACGGGCATCGAGATCGCGGGGCGTATGTGCCTGCGCGTTACGGTTTACCACGACCGCCCCATTGAGCGCCCGGTCATCGAAACGGCGGACAGCCTGTACTTCCTTGCTTCCCGCCGCACGCTGGAGGAAAGCGTCAAGGTCGGCACCGAGGATGCGGTCAACTTCCTGATGAAGAAGTTTGATTTGAACTTCCCAGACGCTTATCGCTTGATGAGCGCCACCTGCGACGCGCAGATCAGCGAGGTCGTGGATGATAACGTGACCATCCGCATTCGCGTGCCGAAATTTGATAACCGTGTACGCACGCTGTAAGAGATTTGAAGATTTGAAAAAGAGCCGTTGCTTCTGAACTGCACCCCACATGTTAGACAGTATGATATACTATCTAACAAGTGGGGTGTTTTGTTATGCCAAAAAGAGTGCCAAACAAGAAATACACACCAGAATTCAAGAAGCTGGTGGTAGAAACAATGCTGAAAGGAAAACTTGGGTATAGTGAGCCAACGGGCCGCGGAGAATGATCGGCTTGCTGAAAAGCTCGAACAGCTCCACGAGGAAAGCCCAGATAAGGGATACCGGCGGCTCAACGACGATCTGCGCCATGACTGCGGCATCCATGTCAACGACAAACGGGTGCTCCGCATCTGCCGGGTCAGAGATATCCGCTCTACCGTGAAATATAACAACCGTGGCTGCACCAGACAGGAGAAGAACCCGCAGTATCTTGCTGAGAATCTTTTAGACAGGCAGTTTTATGCCGCAAAGCCAAACGAAAAGTGGCTCACCGATGTGACAGAATTCAAGTGGTACGAGGGAAGCGAGATCCACAAGCTCTATCTGAGCGCCATCTTAGATCTTTGTGACTGGCGCATCGTGTCCTATGTGCTCAGCGAACGCAACGATAATCCGTTGGTTTTCAAAACCTTCGACAAGGCTGTGAAAGCCAATCCGGACGCACAGCCCCTGTTTCATAGCGACAGAGGGTTCCAGTACACCAACCGCACTTTCCACCACAAGCTCGTACAGGCAGGCATGACGCAGAGTATGTCCCGTGTGGCGCAATTGTATTGACAACGGTCCGATGGGGGGCTTCTGGGGCATTCTGAAGCGGGAACGCTATTACGGCAGACGGTTTACCAGCAAGCACGAGCTTGTCCAGATGATCCAGCAGTATAGGACGTACCTCCCGTAATATGCCAAGCGGAAAGCCTCAAAGAGCCTTAAAAAGCAGCAGGCGGAGTGCCCGGATACACTTCGTAATCAGCAGGTCGTGTGTTCGAGTCACACCACCAGCTCCAAAAAGCATCGAAAGCTTCGGCTTTCGGTGCTTTTTTGTTGTCAAAATACGGAAACGGTGATTTTGCCAGCTTTCGACCGCCAGCGCCGCTGTTGTAGCCTACTTCGCTACTTCCTGCGATGGAAGTATTCGATGAACTTCTGCACGGCGGGTGTTGGGTGGGCCTGCTTCTTCATAGCAAGGCCGATTTCCCACATTCATCATACCTTCCGAGATGTCCGTGCCGATTAGTTCGGCAGGTTGCAGTTTGCGGCAGGCGAGGATGGCAAAATCCCCTGTACCGGTCGCTACATCCATCATTCGCTGCGGTTGAAAAGGGTGTAACCAGGCAATAGCTTTTTTGCGCCAGCTGCGGTCGATACCTAAAGATAAGGTATGGTTCAGCTTGTCGTAGGCATGTGCGATGTTGTCGAACATACGTTCCACTTGCTCGGTCTTTTTTCCTTCTTCGTCGTAAGGCTTGATATGTTGTTGCGGGTAATCCATTTTTTAGTTGATAGTTGATAAATGATAGTTGATAGTTGAAGAAGATAGTTGATAAATGATAGTTGGAAGATGACAGAGTTAATAGTTATATGCGATAAGCTGCATATTAACTATCATTTATCATCTATCAACTATCATTTATTATCTGTCATTTATCGCTTATCAGCTGTTCAAAAAAGTTTCGACGTTTTTGAATATACGTTCAGCGATATTGCTAGTATCTTCTTTCACGAATTTCTCACCGGTGATGTTTTCGAACAATTCGATGTAGCGGTCACTGATGCTTTGTACGATAGCCGGAGTCATTTCCGGTACTTTCTGACCGTCTTTGCCCTGGAAACCGTTTTCCATCAACCATTCGCGAACGAATTCTTTAGAAAGTTGTTTCTGCGGTTCGCCTTTTTCGAAACGTTCCTGATAACCTTCAGAGTAGAAATAGCGGCTTGAATCCGGAGTGTGGATTTCGTCCATCAGATAGATAGTGCCGTTGTGCTTACCGAATTCGTATTTTGTATCTACGAGAATCAGTCCGCGCTCTGCTGCGATTTCAGTACCGCGTTTGAAGAGAGCTAATGTATATTTTTCGAGAATTTCATACTCTTCCGGAGTAGCCAGTCCTTGTTTTAGGATTTCTTCCTTAGAGATGTCTTCGTCGTGCAATCCCATTTCAGCTTTCGTAGTCGGAGTTACGATGGGTTCCGGGAATTTCTGGTTTTCGCGCATTCCGTCCGGCAACTTCACGCCACAAATTTCACGTACACCGCTTTTGTAAGTACGCCATGCGCTACCACACAGGTAACCGCGTACAATCATTTCTACCGGAAAACCTTCACACAATACACCTACCGTTACCATTGGGTCCGGAGTAGCCATTTTCCAGTTCGGACAGATGTCAGTAGTGGCATCGAGGAATTTAGCTGCAATCTGGTTCAGCATTTGTCCTTTGTAAGGAATGCCTTCAGGAAGTACTACGTCAAAGGCCGAAATACGGTCGGTTGCTACCATGACGAGTTTTTCGCCGTTGATGTTGTACACATCGCGCACTTTTCCGTGGTACACGCTTTTCTGTCCCGGAAAGTTGAAATCTGTTTTTGTTAATGCTTTCATTGTTTTATTATAATTACAAATTACAAGTTACAAATCACAGAAACGACTAGTTGTTGACCTGTTTCACCGGTCGTTCGCCGTTGATAACCAGTTGTTCATTCTTTCGTTTCTCCCTTTCGGCTTTCGCCTCCTTGTCGAATTTTTCGTAAGCATCTACGATGCGTTCCACTAGTTTATGGCGTACAATATCTTTTTTGTTCAATTCTACAAAGCTGATTCCCTTTACCCCTTTCAGGATGCGGAGTGCTTGCACCAGTCCCGAAGTTTGTGAGGCGGGGAGGTCAATTTGAGTCATATCTCCCGTAACGATCATTTTGGTATTCATACCCATACGGGTGAGGAACATTTTGATTTGTTGTACAGTGGTATTCTGCGCTTCGTCCAAGATTACGACTGCGTCATTCAGTGTACGTCCACGCATAAATGCTAACGGAGCAATCTGAATAATGTTCAATTCCATGTATTCCTTTAACTTGGCAGCGGGGATCATGTCCTGCAGAGCATCATATAATGGTTGCAGATACGGATCGATCTTATCTTTCATGTCGCCGGGCAGGAAACCGAGCTTTTCTCCGGCTTCTACAGCGGGGCGGCTGAGGATAATCTTTTTGATCTCTTTGTTTTTCAGCGCACGGACGGCGAGGGCTATGGCAGTATATGTTTTTCCCGAACCGGCGGGGCCGATGGCGAATACCATATCGTTTTTGGCAAAGCCTTCCACCAGTTTCAGCTGGTTCTCGCTTCGTGGGATAATGGGCTTGCCGGTAACGCTGAAAACAATTACGTTTCCGGTCTGTTCCGCTTGCGGAGCATTCCCTTTTATAATGTCGATGATGACTTCCTCTTTCAGCGAATTATATTCGGCACAGTATTTTTCGAGTTTGGTGATATTTTCTTCGAAGGCACACATTTCTTCCTCGTCGCCCAGCACTTTGATGACATTGCCGCGGGCAACGATGCGTAGCTTCGGATATAAAGCTTTAATTAACTGTATATTGGCGTTGTTTACGCCGTAAAAAATAACCGGGTCAATATCCTCAAGAACAATCAGTTTCTCTATCATTGAATCGTATTAAAGAAAAATTTCTGCAAATTTAGTGAAACGTTTTGGATTCTTCGGCTGTTTACGGGTGAATTTTATTGCAATTTATACTCATCGTGCAGTGATGTGGAAACATCCCTGTTTTAATTCATATTTTATGTAGCATTTATCGGCTTGGCGCAAGTCTCTCAACACTTCAGACAGAACGAGCTTCAAGGTATCGGCATTGACATCCTGCAGAGGTCGTCCGTCTTCGTCTTCCACCTTTTTGAATCGTTTCCAGCTGACGTCAAAGGTTGCGCCATAGCAATGGGCGGAGTTTGCGGAAGCATTTCCATTCCGACGGCGGAGACGCTTCACGTCACTCTGCGAACGTAGTACGGAAGTGACGATAATCTGATTTGGGTTCAACCCTTTTGCTGTCAGTGAATCAAGAAAATTGGAGCCGATGGTGTCGAGCAATTCACTGGCGCGGGGGACCAGATAGGGGATGGAATGCGTCAGAGAGTCTACTGTGTAAAATTGGTTGTCGGTGATATGGATAAGCTGTTCTTTCATCTTTTCGGCAGCGTCACTGTCTTCCGGCGGGCAGATGCCGACGGCTTGGGCCACGGCGAGATGTTTATCATTCAAATCCGGGAAAGAACGTTTGTAACTGACTACACCACGGATGTTGCGGGGTTCGTTCAGTTTGAGAGACATATCTTTCTTTTTGCAGCCGGCAGTGAGAGTGACAAGCCCCGTAATCAATATAAATAAAGGCAGAAGGTGAAGTTTATGGTTATTCATTTTTAATATTTTGCTCGCAAAGATATAAAAAAATGCCTACCTTCAAAATGAAGGCAGGCAATCTCTATGAAATAATTTATTGGTTATTTCTTCTTCTCTTCTTTTTTCTCCTCCGGCTTTCCGGCAGGTTTCTCTTCCGTTTTGCTTTCCGGGTTGATGATACCCTTTACCGTTTCGCCGATAGGCAGTTTATCCAGTACACCGAGACTTGGGGCTACTGTTTTCACCAGTGAACTGAGGAAATTGCTTGTACCTCCGTTTCCTCCGTCGAATACGGTGATATTGCCTAGGTTCATGTGTTCGAAAGCCTTCACTTGTTCTCCGGCAATTTCCTTCCATTGGTCTACCATCTTGTATTGGATGGCGATGGCAGGGTTCGATTCTGCTGCTCTGACCATAGCCTCGAAACCTTCTGCTTCTGCGAGCAATGACCTCTTCTTACCTTCTGCTTCCGCTTCCAGTTTCAGTTGGATAGCTTTGGCTTCCGCTTCCGCTTGTGCCAAAGTCGCTTTTGCACGTGCTTCCGCTTCGCGGGTAATCTTTTCAGCGATGGCATTTGCCTGAAGGATAGCCTCCTGTCTTGCGATCTCTGCCGGAACGATCTTTTCAGCTTTCAGTGAAGATTCTACTTTCTTCGCTTTTGCTTCTTCCACTTCTTTTTGGGCGATTTCCCGGGCAGTTTGTACGGCAGCTTCCGATTTTGCAGCGGCTTCACCGGCTTGCTTGTCGGCATTTGCCTGTGTGACGGCTAATTCGGCATTTGATAAGGCCACTTCCTTCTGTGCGTCATTACGTCCGATAGCCGCTTTCTTAGCAGCTTCTGCCTGTTTGATTTCCATGTCGGAGTTCAGTTCGGCGACACGGCTTTCCTTTTCGGTGTTTGCCTGCTCGATGCGGATATTCTTTTCCGCTTCCGCTTTGGCCACTTGCGATTCTTTTTCTGCGTTGGCAAAGGCTACCTGAGAGATTATATCCTTATCCGCATTTGCTACAGAGATTTCCTGTTGCTTTTTAGTTTCGGCGATGGCGATATCCTGATCTTTGCGGGTTTCCGCAACCTTTGTTTCACGTTCCTTTATCTGATTGGCAATTTTGATAGCACCCAGCTTTTCCTGTTCTTCGATGTTGGCTTGTGCTTCGTTCAGAGCCTTGCTTTCAGCTTCCTTACCCAGGTTGACGATGTAGTTGGCAGCGTCGCGGATATCACTGATGTTGATGTTCATCAGATACAAACCGAACTTGCGAAGTTCCGTGTCGATGTTGTCTTTTACTTTAGACAAGAATTTATCACGGTCGGAGTTCAGCTCTTCGATAGTCATGTCTGCAATCACCAGACGCATCTGACCGTATACTACATCCGTAATCAGGTTCTGTTTGTCATCCATTGTCAGTCCCAGCATACGTTCGGCAGCATTCTGCATCACTTCCGGGTCTGTGCTGATAGCTACGGTGATGGTAGTGGGTACGTCCACACGGATATTTTGGGCAGATAGGGCGCCTGTCAGTTTACAGTCTATCTGCAATGGTTTCATAGAAAGGAATTCGTAGCCCTGAATGATCGGCCATACGAAAGCGGCCCCACCGTGATATAACTTGGCTGATTTCTTTTCTCCCCCTGTTTTACCGTATACAACGAGGACTTCGTCACTCTTACATTTACGGTAACGCGACAGGATACCGATAAAAGTAAGCAGAATGACCGCCACTAGTATAGCAGCCATGATTAGCATTTCTTGTGTCATAAAATTGTGTATTTGAATAGTTATTTAATGTATAAAGTTCCGTCTTTGTAGCTGCTGATGATTGTTCTGTCTCCGGTCTGATATGCTTTTCCGGTTTCGGAGATCACGTCCACTTCGCGCATGGCGCCGTCCCGGTTTGTCTGTACGGTATATTTGTTATCACTTTGCTTGAAGTAAATGGTACATTCCCGTCCTACCAATTGATCGGTCTCTTCAGACCGGTTCACTTGCTGCAGTTGATAGGCTTTCTTATAAAGGAACCATACGGCAAAGACAAAGAACAGACCTACCAGAATTCCGATTGCATAACTTGCTATATCGGCATTTCCTACGAGGTACATATACCATCCGAATCCGATCCCGAAGTGGGTGAGACCTTTGAAAGATACTACGCTGCTGATATCAGCATCCACGTCCACATCTGCATCTATGTCTCCGAAGAAAATGGATAATACGAATTGAATAAGAAAAATTCCTGTAGTGACGAGGGCGATGATTATGAATATGTTATGACTCATAGTAATTCTGTATTAATATAAATGTATCAGTTATAATACTCCAAATAT
>ENA-USUM01002392-USUM01002392.1-human-gut-metagenome-genome-assembly--contig:-NODE-2392-length-11251-cov-10.523984_pt1 | contig 11251 bp, 7 predicted proteins | sample MGYA00250063_ERZ773402 | MGnify/ENA primary metagenome ERZ773402 (study PRJEB29103, sample SAMN06112030) | human gut metagenome | biome: human gut; feature: ankylosing spondylitis patient; material...
ACCTAAAATGAAGTGTAAACAAGAAGAATTATGGACATCAGAAACAGAATACAACAACTATTAACCGCCATCAACCAAGGGGTTTACGAGAAGGATACTGAACTCAGCTTGTCACTATTGGCAGCATTGGCAGGCGAAAGTGTTCTCTTGCTGGGTCCTCCGGGGGTAGCTAAGTCCATGGTGGCGCGTAGACTAAAATCTGCCTTTAAGGGAGCAAAAGCTTTTGAATATCTGATGTCACGCTTTTCTACTCCCGACGAGATATTCGGTCCTATCAGCATCAACCGACTGAAAGAGTTTGATAAATACGAACGTGCCATTGATGGGTATCTGCCTACGGCAAGCGTAGTGTTTCTGGATGAGATATGGAAAGCGGGACCTGCCATACAAAATTCATTGCTCACCGCCATCAACGAGAAAATCTATCGGAATGGCGATAGCGAAATTAAGTTACCACTAAAACTTCTGATTGCCGCCAGTAACGAGTTACCAGCACACGGCGAAGGACTTGAGGCTCTGTGGGATCGGTTCCTGCTGCGTATCATCTGCACCTGTGTAAAGGACGAACAGACTTTTTACAACATGCTGCTCGATGACAACGATAAAGAAATAAACGTGCCTTCAGAACTGCAAATCAGTGAAGAAGAATATGCAGACTGGCGCGGACAGATCAACCGGATTTCACTATCTGCCGAGATTCTGCACTACATTACGAACGTTCGCCGCCAACTGAAACGGCTTCTACTGGATGATGAAGGCACTGCCCGAAACGTATATATAAGCGATCGCCGCTGGAAAAACATTGTACAATTGCTGAAAGCCTCAGCTTTCATTAACGGACGTACAGAGGTCAACTCATCAGACTTGCTGCCCCTATACCATTGTTTGTGGAATGAGGTAGATGAATGTGAGCCGATTCATCAATTGGTCATCCGGGAGCTATTCACCTCCTGCCTGGAAAAAATGGAAGAAATCACTGAAGCGATTAAAAGCGACATCCGGATCAGCCGTGTACGCCAGGCTTTGGAAGACTTCAAGAACAACTGTTCCCCCAGGAATGAACTGGAAATTACAGACTACTTCTATTACCATGTAGAGGAACACGGAACAGGCCATACATACATCTTTGCCGTAGACTATCTGGCTCTGAAGGAACAGAAGAAAGAAAATGCACCGAAACAAGCTGTTATCTATCCCGACCCATTGAATCCGGGACGTTCCATCATTCGTTGTTACCCGGGCGGAACCCCCTCATCATCTGCCTCCCAGCAACGGGTAAACCTGTACAGGGAAGGAACGGAATACCTGTTGATAGACGGCGTACGATATCCGATGAGGCAAAGAAAAAAAGGAGAAAAAACACTCCCTGCATCCGGCAAATCCTCTCAAAGCCTGTTCGACAAATTGCCTCAGATTACTCCTCGCAATTACCGGAACGAGTTGAATCAACTCTTCCAGCAACTATCAACCCTCACTAGTTCCTTATGTACGGACAACCAGTTCGTCACGTCGGCTGATAAAGAGTTAATCACCCGCTACTCGGACGAAGTATTAAAAAGACTGCGGAATGTAGAGATCGAAGAGGAAAAGTTACAATTCAATTTGCAACAATATGGCGGGGCTAACCAAAAAGAAGTATGACATCCACTTCTATACAAAGATAGTCGAGAAATTTGTGCAAACAGGAGAATGCGCCAAGACTCTATACGGCGAAACGGAAGATCCCTTGTTGCTCTATCTACTGGCCATCATGAACAATCCTTCCATCAGAGTTCTGGTGTTAGGCGATGAGGTCCGTGCACGCATATTCTATGACATCACCACGCAGTTTGTCTGGCAGTTTCTCGAACAGGAAAAGTTCCAGATGCAGAGAGCTCAATCCGAACTTGGAGAAATGGAAAATGCCTTGAACTGGGTTAAGGAGAAGCGGGACGGTTGGCAAGCATTATTAAGAAAAATCAAAGACGATTATAAAGAAAATGATTTCGATGAACCGTTCTACGAACACATGTTCGGAGATAAAGATAAGCAGCATGACTCTACTGTCTGGGAGAAAATGCTGAAAGATTGGGAAGATTCTTTTCATCAAAAACAACAGGAGCAGAAAGAGAAAAACCTGGATATCAAGAAGGACTTTCTGGAAAAGAAACTAAAAACCAGCCTGAATAAGATACCGGAATATCTGGAAGAGCACCAAGTGGATAAAGAAGAGTTCTATCAGGCATGGAGCATGATGAACGGACTATGGAATACCATAGATTTTGAAAATATCCGGAAGATTGTAAAACTGCAAAAGGAATACCCCGAACTGCTGAAAGTAGCCAACCGCATGGGCCGAATAGCCGACGATGAGGGTAGCAAACAAGTATATGTGACGGAAGGCAGTACCTACAAACTGGCTCACTCTCAAAAGAGTGATATTCTGGGTGTCACCATCGGCAATGACCTGAATGCCCTGCTCCCCTCGGAACTGCTATACTATGCAGACAATGAACTGCAAGATGTCTTTATGCTGAAATACTTCACACAGAAGTTGCAAACCTTCCGTTACAAATCGGAAATCATGCAACCCTCCAGACGTCTGGAAGTAAAACCGGCAGTCCTGAAAGGCCCTATGATTGTATGCCTCGATACCTCGGGCAGCATGACCGGAAAACCGGAGAAGATGGCTAATTCCCTACTGATAAAGCTCATAGAGATTGCAGAACTTCAAAACAGGGAATGTTTTCTGATTTCATTCTCTGTGTCTACCAAAACCATTGATATACGACGCGACCGATTGAAACTAATGGAATTCTTCAGCCATCCTTTTAGTGGAGACACAGATGCCACCCAAATGCTGAAAGACACTTTCAGAATGCTTGATGAAAACCGCTACATGAATGCAGATGTCTTACTTATCAGCGATTATCGCATCCCTGAATGTAAACCGGAATTATTAGAACAAATGAGTGTACACCGTGAAAAGGGTACTCGCTTTTACGGCCTGCAAATCGGCATTGCCCCGAACGAATGGACGGAACATTTCGATCATATCTACCGAGTAGAGTATCACGTAGACCGTAAATATTAGACCGGCTCGTCAGTTCCGCAACAGCCACATCCCCATAAAACGGTCGTAAACCATATATCCGTCAGCAGATTTATAGACAAGCTCTTTCTCCACCAACGATTTCAAAGCTGCATTGACACTGCTCGGAGTCTTCAGCCCATGCCCCAAGATAAACTCTCCACTATTGGGTGCCGTTACTTTCCCTTCATGCGCGATAGCTTTCATCAGCGCCAGCTGATTGTCCGTCAACATAATGATCAGATTCTGATAAACAGGCGTATTTTCTTCAAGGAGTCCCATCAACACTTGTTCTGCCTGAGTGGCATCTACAACCGATTCATTTCGCTCATACAACCGATTCAGCATTGCCTGCATATACCAGGTATGTCCCTCAAAGCGGCTATATATCCAATGAAATACAGATTTATCCAACTTTTGCCCCTGCAACTCAAAAAAGTTCCTTGCAAACCGATAATAGGACTCTTCATCAATCTCACGAAGCACCATCAATTGAGTACTCTGATAGAAAGGACGCTTGGCGGAAACAAACATCTCCTGCATCAAATGCTGACTGCTACCTGCAAAGATGAAACGGACATTCGGGATAAACTGGATATAAGAACGAAGCAACGCTTCCGTGCCTTCCTCAGGATAAGAAGTGATTTGCTGAAACTCATCAATAGCCAGATAACAATTCTTACCGGAAGCAGCCATATAATCGAAGATTTCCTTCAATGTCTGTTCAGACTTATCGGCAACAAAGTCTAACGTAACTGTAGGAACTCCCGTCAACTCATCCGCACTGATCACCGGACGACAGGAACGAAAAAAGGAGGTAAGTTTATGCAAAGCACTCTCACTGAGTGTATCAAGTCGCCCTAATACAGTCTTTGCCAACAAACGAACCAAAGAGGATAAATCGCGCGTAGCAAAAATATCCATATAGAAACAGGCAACTTCCGGCTTCTGCTCTTGCAGGGTATAGAAGACATTTTTTATCAATCCCGTCTTACCCATACGGCGAGGTGCTATCAATGTCAGGTTTCGTTCATTCTCCAAAGCCGACAATATCTGTTGTGTCTCAGCTTCACGATCACAGAAATAACGAGGACTCGCATAACCATACACTAAAAAAGGATTCCGGAGTTGTATCTTCTGAGCTTTCATAAGCAGTATTACATATTTTACGTTACACTTTTTACGTAACACAAAATACGGAATAAATATTGGATAAAGCAAATAGGCGCAAACATTTAACCTGTATTATTAAAGCCAGCCCAACAATTCCATTGGATTTTTCATCTGTTTCAGTCTGGGATGGTTGAATGTATCCACCACCTCATGCTGCCACATCACCTCAAAAGGAATGTATACTCCGTATCCCCCGATAGCCAGTACCGGCTTAATATCGGATTTCAAAGAATTACCGATCATCAGGAATTCTTCCGGAGCGACCTGAAGGACTTGCAGCAGGCGAGTATATTCTTTCTCCGTCTTATCAGACATTATTTCAATGTGATCAAAATAAGGCATCAGTCCGGAACGTTGCAATTTACGCTCCTGATCCAACAAATCACCTTTCGTAGCCACTACCAGGCGATAGTCCCCTTGTTCTTTCAAAGCTTTCAGAGTTTCTTCCACACTGGGTAGCAATTCAATCGGCATCTGGAGCAGAGATTTACCTAAAAGAATTATTTGCTGTATCTTCTCTGCTGAAATCTTCTGTCCACTCACCCGCAAAGCCGTTTCAACCATTGAAATGGTGAATGCTTTGGCACCATAGCCCAAACATTCCAAGTTCCCCATTTCTGTTTTAAACAACTCTGCCGAAATCTCTTCAGTACTTCCGTATTCACTCAGTAAGTCTGTATATTTTCGTTCCACTTCTTGAAAAAATGGCTCGTTACTCCAAAGGGTATCATCTGCATCGAAAGCGATGACTTTAATAGCATGTTTCATCTTCTCTATTTTTATAAATAGTATTACGCACTTTACCTTTACAGGCTCGGTTTTTTCCTCTGAAACATCAAGACGCTTTGCGTACACGGGTTTTTCGGGAATTTCAGGCTCTGCAGGAGCTTCTTCAACAGGCTTTGCAGTTTCCTCTTTTAAAGGCTCGGTGGCAATTTCTTCTGCAGGCTGAGTCTGATTTTCATCGCCGTAGCCGAGAACAAGACCGTCATTTATATTTTCGTTTTTGATTGTTGCATCGTCATATTTTTCCTCATCGTAGCCCATCACAAAATCGGAAAGTCCCTGTGCAACTGTCTCGTAGCTGTCATCGCTTGCAGGTACATCATCTTCTTTTCTATCGGTAGCATCTTGCTCTTCGTAACCGCCTGAGCTGATATAGCTGTTTTCGTATGTATCCTCATCTTCGGGAAGGCTGTCGATAATCTCAACCTCCGCCTTTGTAAGGCTGCACTTGGAAAGGGCGTTCTTATATGTGAAGACAAGCAGATGGCACTTGACGGTGTAGACGAGCTTATGCTTGACAAGAAGTTCGGTTCAGCAGGTAATACAATTGTAGTAGAAGAATTTATGACAGGACGTGAAGTTTCAGTTCTTTCATTTGTTGACGGTAATACGATAAAGATAATGTCTTCTGCACAGGATCATAAGAGAGCCAAGGACGGAGATCAGGGGCTTAATACAGGTGGTATGGGTAACTTCTCACCATCACCATTTTATACTAAGGAAGTTGATGATTTCTGCAAGGCACACATATATCAGGCAACAGTTGATGCGATGAAGGCAGAGGGAAGACCATTTAAGGGTGTTATATTCTTTGGACTTATGCTTACACCAGAAGGTCCTAAGGTACTTGAATATAATGCAAGATTTGGTGATCCTGAAGCACAGGTTGTTCTTCCAAGAATGGAGAATGATATAATTGATGTATTTGAAGCGTGCATAGACGGAACATTAGATAAAATAGATCTTAAGTTTACTGATAATGCGTGTGTATGCGTAGTTCTTGCATCAGACGGTTACCCACTTGAGTACAAGAAGGGCTTTGAGATAACAGGTATGGAGAATTTCAAGGGTAAAGATTCATACTTTTTATTCCACGCTGGTACTAAGTTCAACGAAGAAGGCAAGGTTGTTACTAATGGTGGACGAGTTCTTGGCGTAACAGCATTAGGTGAGGATTTAAAGAAAGCCCGTGCTAATGCTTATGAAGCGACAGAATGGGTTAATTTTGATAATAAATATATGCGTCACGATATAGGTAAAGCTATAGACGAAGCATAATTGTTAATTGAATGTGTTTAAGTAACTCCCGCCACATATAATGGTGGGAGTTATTGTGTAATAATTGTAATAATGGAGGACAATGGAATGAAGATTACATCTGTAAAAGGTACTAATGATTATCTTCCTAATGAAGTAGAGATAAGAGATTATCTCCAGAATGAAATATTAAAAGTATATGTAGAGAATGGTTTTGAACATATAACAACTCCGGTTATTGAAGATATTGAAAATCTTGATAAGAGTGATGGTGGAGAAAACCTTAATCTTATATTTAAGATTATGAAGAGAGGCGACAAGCTTGACAAGGCACTTGCAAGCGGAGTTACTTCACAGAATGAAAATGTTCTTGCAGATATGGGCTTAAGATATGACCTTACACTTCCTTTAAGCAGATATTTTGCTAATAATAAGGATAAGCTTACACTTCCAATGAAGTGTATACAGATGGACAGAGTGTACAGGGCAGAACGTCCACAGAAGGGCAGATTAAGAGAATTCGTACAGTGTGATATAGATATTATAGGTTCTGACTCAAGAGATTCAGAGGTTGAGCTTATACTTATAACAACTAAGGCACTTAAAGCTATAGGAATGAAGAACTTTAAGGTTAAAGTTAATGACAGACGACTTTTAAGAGCATTTCTTATGGACTGCGGATTTGAAGAAAGCCAGCTTGACAGTGTATGTATAACATTTGATAAGATGGATAAAGTTGGTCTTGAGGGCGTTAAGAAGGAACTTGAGGAGAAGGAATTCGCAGAAGCAGCTATAGCCAAGTTTACAGGATTTCTTGCAAATGTAAGCAATCCACAGGAGATTTCTTTAGAGTCAGTTAAAGATATTCTTGTAGATAAAGCACCAGCAGAAAGCCTCGAATATATTATGAAGTCAGTTAATGAGCTTTGTAATGGTGAGTTCGATGTTGTATTCGACCTTTCATTAGTAAGAGGACAGGGATACTACACAGGAACAGTATTTGAAGTTGAAAGCATTGACTTTAAGGGTGCTATTGCAGGCGGTGGAAGATATGATAACCTTATTGGCAAGTTCTTAGGACAGCAGGTAAGTGCAGTAGGATTTTCTATCGGATTTGAGAGAATATTCTCTATACTTATGGAACACGGAATTGACCTTCCTAATAAGGGCAATAAGATAGCAGTAATGTATGATGAGGGCGAGCTTACAGCAGCTTATAAGCTTGCAGAAAAGTACAGGGCAGAAGGCAAGATATGTTCGCTTTATGTTAAGCCAAAGAAGATGGGCAAGTTCTTAGGAAAGCTTGAAGAAAGAGGTTATGCAGGCTTTATTAATGTAAGTAATGATGACGGGATAAGTTATTTTGAGAACTAATAATTAAAATAGAACTTCGGGTAATCTATGAACAAACTGGATATAGATTACCCGAAGTTTTTACATACGTCTGTATAGAAAGAGTGTTACAGACGGCTGTGTCTGATGTAAAAAGTTTATCTGAAAGACTTAAATGCCTTACGCAGTTAGTTCCTTGCCTTGGCAAGTGCACTGTCTATAGCTGATAACAGCATAGTTGCTGTATATTTACTGCTTGCATTGTAGGTGATATTATCTGTTGAGCCGTTGTTGATAACGGCGGTCTTTATCTCATCAAATGAAGAATTAAGCATAGGATACATAGTCTGCACGGACTCTGAAAGATTAATCATTTCGATATTGTTGATATTGTCGGAGTCAACTGTAACCTGAATATCTATAGGAGTACCATTAAGAAGTATTGAGGAAGTGTATACACCTGGTGAATATGTAGGACAAGATGTATTCTTTTTTACTGTGTCAGTGCTGGTGCTTATATTAACACCTGTACTTTTGGCAGCATCTGAACTACTTCCGCCAAATATAAATATTGCCGCTAATATAATAAGAGCAGCAATTACGCATACCATAATTATCAGTTTCTTAAGTGGAATTACCACAATCCTGGTTGAACCGCTCATATATCCCCCTCATATAACACACATTTATTTTGATAAAATATATGAGCATTCATATATAAATAGAACTTATATATGGTATACTTAAATGAGTTTTATTGAATAAAAATGTGCACGGAAATGAGGATTATTATGTCATTACAACTTATACTTGGAGGATCGGGTGCTGGCAAGTCAACATATTTATATAGTTCAATAATAGAGGAGTCGATTAACAATCCAGACACAGATTATATAATTATCGTGCCAGAGCAGTACACTATGGCAACACAGAAGCGTGTAGTTGAGCTTCACCCACGAAAGGGAATTCTTAATATAGATGTCATAAGCTTTGAAAGGCTTGCTTATAGAGTATTTGAGGAGGTCGGGGCTTCTGACTATCCGGTTCTTGATGATACAGGAAAGAATCTTATAGTAAGAAGAATATTAGAACAGCACAAGAAAGAACTTCGATTCTTTAGTGGTAATATATCCAATACCGGATTTGTGGCTGAGATGAAATCAGTCATATCAGAGATGTTACAGTATGATATAACTGTTGATAAGATAGATGAAATTAATAAAACTGTTGATAATAACAGTCTGCTTGGAATGAAATTAAGTGACATTAATGTTGTTTATAGTGGATTTAGGAATTTTATAAAAGATAATTACATTACATCAGAGGAGATACTTGATCTTCTGTGCAGGAAAGTGCAGGAGTCAGAAAAGCTTAAAGACAGTGTGATAGCACTTGATGGCTTTACTGGTTTTACGCCTGTACAGTACAGGCTTATTGGTCTGCTTCTTGATATATGCACGGATATTAAGGTGGTACTGACTATAGATACAAGTGAGAAGGTTAATGTCAATGAGGGCATTGAGAACCTTTTCTATATGACTAAGGATACAGTGGCACATTTGTATAAGATATGTGATGAACAGCATATTAATATAGAAAATGCTGTGATGATTGATGATGATAATATATCACGTTTTAAGTCGTCAAAGGAGCTTGCATTTCTTGAAAAGAATATATTCAGGGCTGGAAGCAGGCATTATAATGGTGAAGTAAATGATATAGCTTTGTATGCAGGGACAACGCCGAAGGACGAATTGCAGTATATAACAGGAAAGATACTTGAGCTTACACGTCTGTCAGGCTACAGATACAGTGATATAGCGGTTGTTACAGGTGATATTGGTGTGTATGGAAAGCTTGCCGCTAATATATTTTCCCAGAATGAAATACCATTTTTCTTAGACCAGAAACGTCATATAACAGATAACTGCTTAGTGGAAATGATTACCGCAGTACTTGATATTATCGAGAAGAATTATGCCTATGACAGTATGTTCAGATATCTAAGAACAGGATTTACCCAACTTACAAGAGATGAGATAGATATTCTTGATAATTATTGTCTTGCGGTTGGCATAAAGGGCAGGAAGCAGTGGAACAATGAATGGATAAGAAAGTTCAGGACAGGAAGGGAAGATACAGACCTTGGACTTCTTAACAGATTAAGACGCGAAGTCATTACTCCAATAGATGTTCTTCACAAAGATATTAAGGAGGCAGATGGAAATGTAGATGCCATTACCAGGGCTTTATATGAATTCATAGCCGGACTTGATTGTGAAAGGAAGCTGTCATCTATAGATGTGGATAGTGAAGAATATGGACAGATATATAAGAAGATAATAGAACTATTAGATAAGATAGTTGAATTATTAGGCAGTGAGAAGGTTACATTAAAAGAATACAATCATATTATAGCATCTGGATTGGAGGAGATTAAGATAGGACTTATACCTCCGGCTAACGACTGCGTTGTAATAGGTGATATTGAGAGAACAAGACTTGATAATATAAAGGTAATGTTCTTTGCTGGCGTTAATGATGGGTATGTTCCAAAAAAAAGCGACAACAGAAGCGTTCTTTCAGAAACAGACAGGGACAGGCTTAAGGGTATGGACGTATCATTATCAATGTCAGTCAGGGAAAAAGCGTTTATTCAGAGATTTTATTTATACCTTATTATGACAAAGACATCAGAAAAGCTTTATATAACTTATGCACGCAATGGCATGGATATGAAAGCGGTTCTTCCTTCTTACATAATAAGAATGATTAAGAAAATGTTTCCGCTTGTTAAAGAGTACGCAAGAGAGGATACATTTGCAGAACACGCATATATACGAATTCCAAAAGCAGACATTGTATGGAGCGAGGTCAATCTTAATAAAGTGCTTGCAGAGGGAATTGCACTTGAATTATATGGAAGGGAGCTTACAGGAAGCGTAACATCATTTGAACAGTTCGCTTCGTGCCAGTTCGCATATTTCTGCCAGTATGGACTTGGGCTTAAAGAGAGGGAAGAATATCAGTTTGCGGTTAATGACTTTGGTACAATTCTTCACGCTGTAATTGAAGATGTGTCAAAAAATATAAAGCAGAACAATAAATCCTTCGTGCTTTTAAGTGATGAGGAAAGAAGCCAGATGGTATCAGAGAGTATCAATGCAATAGCTGAGAATTATGGCAATACGATACTTAAGGACTCAAGCCGTAATGAGTATCTTATACAGAGAATGAAGAATTACGCTGACAGGACACTGTGGGCAATTGGAAAGCAGCTTGCTGACGGAATATTCAGGCCAGATGCATTTGAGAAGGGATTTCTTACACAGATAGAAGAACTTCCGCACGATGTACTATTTTATATGAAGGGCAAGATAGACCGTATAGATGTGTGCGAGGATGACGAAAATTTATATGTCAAAGTCGTGGATTACAAGACAGGACAGTCAGATTTTAATCTTTTAAAGACATATTATGGCTTGAAAATCCAGCTCCTTACATATATGAGGGAAGCAATGATATATGAAAAGAAGAAATATGGTGACAAGAATATAATTCCAGCAGGGCTTTTATATTATAATATTCAGGACCCGATAGTTGAGGCGAAGAAAGATGATGACGAGGTCGAGG
>ENA-USUM01002393-USUM01002393.1-human-gut-metagenome-genome-assembly--contig:-NODE-2393-length-11246-cov-6.962485_pt1 | contig 11246 bp, 10 predicted proteins | sample MGYA00250063_ERZ773402 | MGnify/ENA primary metagenome ERZ773402 (study PRJEB29103, sample SAMN06112030) | human gut metagenome | biome: human gut; feature: ankylosing spondylitis patient; material...
AGGCCGTATATTCTGTTTTTGAATACAAAAATAGATATTTTTCCCGTATTTCTTTCACTTCTTGTTTGATTATTCCAAAAACCATAACTTTGCCATCATCGAAACAAGAAACAGTCAAGAACTCAATAACAGAAACATCATGGACAGAACAAAACTACACTTCGAGACCCTGCAACTCCATGTAGGACAAGAACAGGCAGACCCGGCTACGGATGCCCGCGCGGTACCCATCTACCAGACCACTTCATACGTGTTCCACAACGCGGACGATGCCGCCGCACGCTTCGGCCTGCAAGCCCCCGGCAACATCTACGGACGGCTGACCAACAGCACGCAAGGAGTGTTCGAGGAACGCGTAGCCGCCCTGGAAGGAGGAATAGCCGGATTAGCTGTAGCTTCGGGAGCAGCCGCCATCAGTTATGCTTTCGAAAACATCACACGTGCAGGCGACCACATCGTAGCCGCCAAAACCATTTACGGCGGCAGCTACAACCTTCTGGCCCACACCCTGCCGGCATACGGTGTCACCACTACATTCGTCGACCCTGAAAACCTCGACAATTTCGAACAAGCCATACAGGAAAACACCAAAGCCGTATTCATCGAAACATTGGGAAACCCCAATTGCAACATCATAGACATTGATGCCGTGGCCGACATCGCACACCGCCACCGGATTCCGCTCATCATAGACAATACGTTCGGCACGCCCTACCTCATCCGTCCGATAGAGCATGGAGCAGACATCGTCGTGCATTCGGCCACGAAGTTCATCGGCGGCCACGGCACTTCACTGGGAGGTGTCATCGTGGACTCCGGAAAATTCGACTGGAAGGCCTCCGGGAAATTTCCGCAACTCACCCAACCGGATGCCAGCTACCACGGCATTTGTTTCACCGAAGCGGCAGGCGCGGCTGCCTACGTCACCCGTATCCGCGCCACACTGTTGCGCGACACGGGAGCCACCATCAGTCCGTTCAATGCCTTCATCCTTCTTCAGGGGTTGGAAACCTTGTCCTTGCGGGTGGAACGCCACGTGGAGAACACCCTGAAAATCCTGGATTTCCTCTCCACACACCCTAAGGTAAAGAAAGTCAACCATCCGGCATTGCCCGGACACCCCGACCATAAACTATATGAAACGTACTTCCCGAAAGGAGCCGGTTCCATCTTCACCTTCGAAATCAAGGGAGGACGTGAAGAAGCGTTCCGCTTCATCGACAGCCTGGAGATATTCTCTCTTTTGGCCAACGTGGCCGATGTCAAATCGCTGGTCATCCACCCGGCCAGTACCACCCACTCCCAACTCAATGAAACGGAACTGGCCGAGCAAGGCATCACGCAAGCCACGATACGTCTCTCCATCGGCACGGAACATATCGACGACTTGCTCTCCGACCTGACGCAGGCCTTCGCCCAAGTCTGAATACCCAAGAACTACGTAATACATATACATTCGACAAACGCTAAAAAGAAAAGATTATGGAAAAGATTTATCATTCGCTGACCGAACTTATCGGACGTACACCTTTATTGGAAATCAGCCACATAGAGAAGAAAGAACAACTGAAAGCCAGGGTTCTGGTCAAACTGGAAAGTTTCAATCCCGGAGGAAGCGTGAAAGACCGCGCAGCCTTTTATATGATAGAAGCTGCAGAAAAAGAAGGTCTGCTGCGTCCCGGCAGCCTCATCATAGAGCCTACCAGCGGAAACACGGGCATCGGACTTGCCTGGATTGCCTCTGTCAAAGGTTACCGGCTCACGCTCACCATGCCTGAAACCATGAGCCTCGAACGCCGCAATCTCCTGAAAGCATTAGGTGCCACACTGGTACTCACTCCGGGCAGCGAAGGCATGAAGGGAGCCATCCGCAAGGCCGAAGAACTGAAGGCGGCTCATCCCGGAGCCTTCATTCCGGGACAATTCGACAATCCGGCCAATCCGGAAGCACACGTACAAACCACAGCAGAAGAAATATGGAACGACACAGACGGTAAAGTGGACTTCTTCGTAGCCGGCGTAGGCACGGGAGGTACCATCAGCGGAACGGCTAAAGGATTGAAAAAGCACAACCCGTCCGTGCAAGCCATAGCCGTAGAACCGGACGCCTCGCCCGTTCTCTCCGGAGGCACCCCCGGACCTCATAAAATACAAGGTATAGGCGCCGGATTCGTCCCCGAGAACTTTGACCGCCGTCTGGTGGATGAAATCATCCGGGTCGCAGACGAAGATGCCGTCCGTGCCTCCCGCATGCTGGCCAGCCACGAGGGGGTGCTCGCGGGCATCTCATCCGGCGCGGCCCTGCACGCCGCCCTGCAAATCGCACGCCGCCCGGAGAACGAGGGCAAAACGATTGTCGTGCTGCTTCCCGACACGGGCGAACGCTACCTGTCTACCGTACTGTATGCCTTCGAAGACTTCCCGTTGTAAAAGGCCTCAACCTAAAATGTATGCTTTTCTGCTTACATCGCCTTATGGAACAGGCGTTTTCATAAATCACTCATAATTAACGATGTAAATAAGCAGAGCCATTCCAAAAATCAATTACCGCAGATTCATATTTTGTTCTGCGGCAATTGATTTTTCAATCTAAGCCAAACGATTTTCCGTTTGGCGCACAAAAATTTCACGCTCCCCGCCCGCAAAATTTTTCAATCGGGAATCCCGGGGCGACAGTCCCGTGTGCTTTTTGAAGAAACGTGTGAGACACGACTGGTCTGTAAAATGAAGTCGCTCCGCGATTTCCGTAACGGACAAGTCCGGCTCGCTAAGCAATACCTTAATCTCTGCCACCAACTGCTCGTCTATCAACTGTTTGGGCGAACGTCCACCCAGATAGCGGACGGTAATCTGATGCAAATAGCGTGGAGTGATGCAAAGCTTTTCTGAATAAAAAGCCACTTGGTGCTCCTGTGCGCCATGGTCGCGCACCAACTGCATGAACCTGTGGCAAATCGCCTGCTTACGGCTGTACTGCTTCGCGACCGACAGCTTTTCCTGTATGGTGTTGAACAGCCACATCAGCAAACCTTGCAGGAAATTATACTCTTGCTGCTGCCTGAACGGGGAAACATTACCGCAAAAAAGCATTTGTGCCATATCCATCCATAAATTGATCTGCACCCATGTGGCCTGGCTCCGCTCATCCTCCGTATGATGGTAACAAGGATGTTCGTGCGTGTAGTTCAGGTAAGGGGTATCTATGGGCAGGACGGCTTTCAGAAAAACGTCTTTGGGAAACATCAGCAAACGTACTATAAAATCATCCGACGCACAAAGCACTTGTATCAGACTTCCTGTAAGAAAAATAAGCTCAGTCTGCTCCCCCAAGGCATATTGCTGTACGCCGGTGGACACGACAGCCGTGCCACGGACGCAAATCAAATAAACCCCACACACGAAATGGCTTGGTCTTGAATGCAGCGAGGCCAAATCAGTTTCCTCATAGCGGATGGTTGAAGTATCGGAAGGTAAGAATACGGCCATGACTTTATTCCTTTTTAGACCGCAAATATACGAAAAATCACTTCCTCTGCCGTATATTATTCCGATAATGAAATGTTTTGTACACGTTACGACAAACGAAAACAGTTCCGATTGAAGTACTTTTGCACCGGAAAAAACAAAGTAATCGGAGACAATGAGAAGCAAACGGAACTCAAAAACATTCATCTTGTTATTCTTAGGCCTCTTGAGTGCCTTCGGACCGTTCGTGATGGATATGTATCTGCCCACGTTGCCTGCCATGTCGGTCTACTTCCGCACCACATCGTCTATGGTACAACTGGGACTGACGACCAGTATGGCCGGACTTGCCGCAGGCCAACTGTTTTTCGGTCCGTTGAGTGACAAATACGGCCGACGTCCCGTATTGTCAGTCGCACTCATGCTTTTCCTGTTATCCACAGCCGGTTGCATTTTTTCCGAAAACATCCTGCAATTCATCACCTTACGTTTCTTGCAGGGTGTATCCGGTGCAGGCGGTGTCGTTCTCTCCCGTTCCATTGCAGCCGACAAATATTCTGCCCGCGAACTGGCCGGTGTGTTGGCCATCATAGGAGGCATAAACGGAGTAGCCACTGTAGCAGCACCTATAGCCGGAGGCTTCTTGGCCGATGCAAGCGGATGGCAAGGCATCTTCTGGAGTCTCTTTTTATTGGGAACGATTCTATTGGCCGGCAGTTTCCGTATGGAGGAATCGCATCCGACCGAACTGCGTACTTCCGTCCGGTGGAACGACATCCTCCGTAACTTCAGCCTCATATTACGCAACCGGCAATATTTGGCCTACACTTTACAATACGGATTTACGATGGGAGTACTTTTCGTGAATATCGCATCGGCTCCTTTCATCATGCAGGAACATTACGGCCTTTCCGCCATGCAATTCAGCCTGTGTTTCGGGGCAAATGCCATAGCCATGGCCATTGCCTCGACCGTTGCGGTCAAATTGCCCACGATGAAAGATGCGTTGCACATCGGCAGCAGTGGCATGTTGTGGCTGTCTTTCGCATGGCTTGCAGCTCTGTCGCAAGGATGTAGCTTTTGGATATACGAAACATTGGTCTTCGCCCTCCTCTCTATGGCAGGCATCACCTTTACCGCTTCCAACACGTTGGCCATGGAATGCGAAAGAGAAAATGCAGGCGCGGCTTCGGCACTTCTGGGCACTGCCGGTTTTGCCGTAGGCGGCATCATGTCTCCCTTAGTAGGATTGGGGAACATCCTCTTTTCTACCGGCATGCTGTTCATCTTCAGCTCGTTCCTTGCCCTCTTGTGTACACACTATGCCTTGTCGTCGCAAGGTTTCATCCGTGGCCACATCTTAGAGGAACTCCGGCAAGCTGTGAAAAAGATATCCGTTCTCCCACGACAAAACTCCAAATGACCACCCTGCGGACCATAACGGTCAATGACTTGCCCTGAAGAATTTCAAGAAAAACAAGATTTGATAATCGATGGAATTGCTCCAATATTCACTCGTATGCGCTCCGGGACGCACAATAAAGTCGTGCATGACGCCTCGTTCCAACAACTTTTGATGGAAGGCTTGGTTGACTTCAAAGAAGAAATCATCATAGCCGCAATCAAAAATAATCCGTAGGGCACCATCCTTGAGGTTACCTGTCTGGTTGATGACGGTATAATCGTCCCAATCGCATACCCCGGCATCTTTTGCCCCGATTTGTTCCTTCATGTCCCAGTTGTCCGGAAAAGGCCGGATGTCCAGTCCGCCGCTCGTACTGCCCGCCGCTCCGAAAACATCCTGATGGCGTATGGCCAACCATAGGGCACCATGGCCGCCCATACTCAATCCGGTAATGGCCCGCTTCTCGCGAGACGGCAGTGTACGGTAATGTCCGTCCACGTAAGACACCAATTCCCGGCTGACGAACGTCTCAAACTGGGAATCTTCATTGAGCGGACTGTCCCAATACCAACTGTTTTCTCCATTCGGACATACGAAAATCAAATTCTCACGGTCGGCATAGTCTTTGAGTTCCGGTTTCAAACCGGGCCATGTGGTTTCATTTCCGCCATAACCGTGCAACAGATAAACCACAGCCGCTCCCTTGCCTTCTGTCTTTTCGGGAGAAATCACTATGGTACGCACCGCACGTCCCATCTTCCGACTGTGCACCTCCACCGTATCCACTTTCGCGGCACGGACAGCCACCGCCGACCAGCAAAGCAAACTTGCCAAACAGCAAAACACTCTCTTTTTCATTTCGTATCTATTTATGGGGTTAAAGTTCGATGATATAAGACTGCATCGTACGCAAATCTATTGTCCACAAGCGGCCGTCCAGCACGTCGCCGTAACCGCAAACCAACTTCATCACCTCGTGAGCCTGCACGCTGCCTACTATCGCCGGGGTCATGCCCACAACGCCTTTAAAAGCCGGAGGCAACTGACACGCGCCCTCTTCGTCCGGATACAAATCCCGATAGCTCTTCGCTTCCGCAGTACGACAAAAAACGGATACCTGGCCACAGAACCCTTCAATGGCACCGTAAACGTATGGCTTGCCTTGCGCCCTGCAAATATCGTTCAAAAGATAACGGGTCGGATAATTGTCACAAGCATCCACCACAATATCATAGTCTTGAATCATACCGGCGGCATTATCCGGCGTCAGACGACAAGCGTACGGCTTCACGTCCACATCGCTGTTCAATGCACGCAACCGACGGGCAGCCAACACCACTTTGGGCAGCCCCACTTCCGCCTCCGCATAAAGAACCTGGCGGTGCAAATTGGTCGTACTCACCGTGTCATCATCCACCAACCCGATGTGCCCTATTCCGGCACCGGCCAGATAGAGCGAGACGGGGGAACCTAACCCGCCCGTCCCGACGACCAACACCCGCGCCGCACGCAAGCGTTCCTGCCCTCCGGTGCGGATTTCCGGCAACATGGTCTGGCGCTCGTACCGCCCTAACTTTTTATCCTCCATCTCGGACATGGTCAGCATTTTACATAAGATTTGGACAAATCGCTCTCGCTCGGCAGAGGCAAGCGAGCTTTCCTCTGCTCTCGCTTACCCACGGTTTTCAAATCGAAACTGGCATCCCAATCCTTCCATACCGGTTCACGACCGGCTTTTCTCAATGCCTTCTCCACCTCCACGGCTGTGCGTTCGTCGCTCACATGGAACTGCTCCAACGCCTGCGGATAGGTATAATATCCTCCCGGCTCCGTCTTGCTTTCCGCACTCATCGTGGTCACGCCCAACGTGGCCATGTGGTCACGGATGGCCGCCGGTTCGCGTGTGGAATAGGAAATGTCCACATCGTGGTCGAAAATACGCATGGCAAAAGTGACCTGGGCCAGTTCACGGTCGCTCATGACGACATTCGGCTGGAAGCCTCCGTTCTCGGAGGGCCGCATACGGGGGAAGTTCACACTGTATTTCGTCCGCCAATAATGCTTCTGCAAATAACGTAAATGATAAGCCATCATCGTAATGTCCGTGCGCCATTCTTTCTCCAGGCCAATGAGGACTCCCATCCCGATGGAATGCACCCCGGCCTGTCCCATGCGGTCGAAACCGTTGACACGCCACTCGAATTTCGACTTCATGCCCCGAGGATGGTAGATATTGTAGTTTGCCTTGTGGTACGTTTCCTGGAAGCAAATGACTCCGTTCATCCCGTGTACCTTCAGTTCTTCATACTCTTCGGTCTTGAGCGGCATCACTTCTATCTTCAGGTTACTGAAGTAGGGTTTGGCCAAATCCAAGGCACGCGCCAGATAAGGCACGCCGGCTTTGGCCGGATTCTCTCCTGTCACTATCAAGAGGTTCTCGAAAGGCGCCAACTTCTTGATGGCTTTGTATTCGTTCTCTATCTCCTCCTCCGTCAGAATGGTGCGGCGCATCGGGTTGCTGATATGGAAACCGCAATACACACAGGAGTTGGTGCAGGAGTTGGTAATATACAAAGGTATGAACATGGACATGGTCTTGCCGAAACGCTCTTCGGTATATTTACGGCTCAACCGCGCCATCGTCTCCAAATAGGGAGCGGCTGCCGGAGACACCAAAGCCATGAAATCGTCCACGTCACAATGTTCTTTCGAGAGGGCACGACGCACGTCGGCTTCCGTCTTGGCATTGATCCGCGCCGTGGTTTCCTCCCATGAAATCTTTTCCAATTCGTCCGAAAACATATCTCCCTCCCGTTTAGTCGTTCAAAAATGCCGTCAGGGGCGAACTGGCCTCTGCCACGAAACTGTCTGTCTGCAATCCCAATCCGGCTTCGTATGCCATACGTCCGGCTTCCACTGCCTGCTTGAAAGCCACGGCCATCGCCACCGGGTCGCCAGCCACGGCTATGGCCGTATTCACCAAACAGGCGGAAGCTCCCATCTCCATGGCCTCGGCAGCATGACTGGGCGCTCCGATACCGGCATCCACGACTACCGGCACGTTGGCCTGCTCGATGATGATGCGCAGGAAATCACGGGTCTGCAATCCCTTGTTTGTCCCGATGGGTGCTCCCAAAGGCATGACAGTGGCCGCTCCGGCTTCTTCCAGATGTTTGCAAAGCGTAGGATCGGCCTGACAATAAGGCAATACGACAAACCCCAACTTCACCAACTGCTCCGTGGCCTTCAGGGTCTCCGTGGAATCGGGCAACAAATAACGCGGGTCGGGATGAATTTCCAACTTCAACCAATTCGTACCGAATGCCTCGCGTGCCATCTGGGCGGCGAACACGGCTTCTTCGGCATTCCGGACACCCGACGTGTTCGGCAATAATTGTATCTCGGGACGCACGATATGCTTCAGCATGTCGTCCTCCTTGTCTTCCAGTTCGATACGCTTCATGGCTACCGTCACCATTTCCGTTCCGGAAGCCATGATGGAACGGGCCATCAGGTCGTTGGAATCAAACTTACCTGTACCTAAAAACAAACGGGACGTAAACTCCCGTCCTGCTATGACTAATTTTTCCATATTTTTGCTGTCTTATTGGATTGAATGACTAAATGCTATCCGCCGCACGCCGCTTTGATGATGACAATGTTCATCCCCTCGGCCAACGCATAACCGTCCCACGCGGTACGGGGCACCAAACGGTTCTCTACAGCCACGGCTATCCCCTGAAGCGGAAGCGATAGTTCTTCCACCAATGCAGAAATCGAAACGGCTGCTGTCTCCACTTCTTTGTTATTCACCGAAATTTTCATTTCATCTACTTTTAATTATTACTGAAAAAGACAAGTACAAAGAAGCACCGCAAACGGCGGTATGGAAAGAAAATAAAATCCAATCCCTACGGCAGTACGAGCTGCATCAGGTTCGAGGGTATAATCTCAGCCCCTTTCCGGGCACCCCTTTGTCTTTACTCGGACAAAGATACACAAAAAAGGGAAAGAATATCATTCTGGTGCAATATTTTTATCCATTTTTATGCCACACAAGCCTTATCCTTTTTCACAAACCATCCATAAATAATAAACAATAGGACTTACACTCTTGAAAAAAAGCATTCCACCCAAAACACGAGTGGAATGCCAAAACCAGTTTGAGACACGATGCCCAAACTTAACGCACAATAATGCGGCTATTTTCCACCACACGCCCCTTCTCGGTCAGCGTGAAGTTATATACTCCTGATGGTATCCGCTGTATGGGAATTTGAACGGTGCGCACTCCGGCCTCCACAGACATCCGTGTCACCGTACGCCCGTCCACCGAAGTCACACACACCTCACGCTGGCTTGCCTTATCTTCCGCGATAGGAATTTCCATCGTAACCACCTCCCCCTTCCGAGCCGGATTAGGATAAGCACGCACACAACTTGAACGCTTGAGTTCCTTTATCGTATTGGCCTTTGAATCTATAAGATAGATAGTATATGAACGAAATCTTTCTTCCGATCCGTCCATATAGCCATTTTCTTCGATTACCAAATACGTTTTCCCACCTACACGGTAAAGCATGGCCTCCGTACCCATGACATTATTCAAATCTGCATAATCATGCCGGAACAACACCGTCCCGTCATCTTGCCGGATTTCCAAACCGGATTCCACAGCCGAATAGGACCTTGTAACTTCATCTGTCACCCCGTCACCGTCCCTGTCCCTTTCATATTTGGAGGTTTCCTTCACCTCTATCGTCTCAAACAAATACTCGAACTTGTCATCCTCATTAAACAAAGTTTGAGTCAAGAACAACCGTTGGTTTTCGAAAGCCTCGGCAATACCATGATCAACTTCCGTACACAAGCCCAAAGACCTGCAACAGCGCCACTGATAATCATCTTCTTCTCGTGTAGTCTCCCATTCTCCTGTATAAGTTACAACTCCCGTAAACGGATCAGTCACAGCCGCACGCCTACTTACCAAAGTATATGTTTTACACGTTTCCTCCGGAACGGAAATTTTCTTCACTTCCTCAAAATCGGCATCATAGACTGTAAAATCTCCGTTTGAAAGACTTTCATTGTCATACCTTCCCCCCTCTACCGTGAAAAATAGCACCTTTCCACCTTGCGTGTAAGCTGTGGGAATAAAATTAGGCACATATGGCAACACACTTGCCTCATGGATTTCCTGTGCCTTAACATTGGTCGAAAAAAACAGCAAAACAGCCAACGGAAAAAGTAAATTACGTTTCATCTCCTCTTCAATATACTTACCTTGACTCCCCCAAATCAGGTTGGTTTAAAATATTTAAAAACGTCTCTTATTCCAGCCTATATAACAAAAAAGCGTGGGGAGCTGTTCTTGCTTATCTCGCTCGTCAGGCTCTCGCATTGCCCATCTGCCAAGATAAGCAACGCAGTTAGCCCACGCCGGTACATATATAAAACACGACACACACCCACACTCTGACGTATGGTTGCGGCACGCATAGTATAAACATACCACGCAGACATTCCCGTTGCTCCATCTTCCGACAGACAGTTCAAATTTGCGAGATTTGACGAGCCGAAGATAGACGCTTGAAAACGCCTTCTTATTAAATAAACCTCCCGCTAACCCCTTCGGGCCAACTGGGTATTGCAAATGTAAACAAAGAAGTTTAATAAAAGTTATATCGCGAGAAGAATATAACCAAATTTAACACGAAGAAATTGCCGACGGGCACCCTATTCCTTAAAAAGACCATCCCGAAAACGCCTTTATCTGACTGATTATTGGACCGTCAGGGGGCAATTCAGCGTGAACCGCAAGTATTCTAACGGAGAACGGTTCATTGATCCGTTATCTTCAAAAACAACAGCTTCCCCTCGTGACGGTGGTCATAATTTGGGTGACCTCTATGTAGATAATGGAAACAATTTGAGTTGGAATGCAAATGCGGCTTTATATTATACACGCTCTTTCAATAAACATAATTTGAATTTGTCTGTGGCTTGGGAAGCATCTTCCGGCTCATCAGATGCGACAAGTGCTCATTATCGTGGATTCCCGAACGGACAATTTCATTCGCCGAATTATGCAGCCGAGATATATGAAAAGCCGTCGCGTACCGAAGGAACCTCACGTATGGTTAGTACGTGGGCTACCGGAAACTATACATGGAACGATATCTATTTAGCTGATTTTTCCGTTCGTTTTGACGGTTCATCTGATTTTGGTTCCAAACAGCGCTGGGCACCTTTCTTCTCAGGAGGTTTGGGAGTGAACATTCATAATTATGAATTCCTAAAAGGTAATGAGATAGTCAATAAATTGAAGGTACGCGCATCGTATGGACGGACTGGTAAGGCTAGTTTCCCGTCTTAC
>ENA-USUM01002405-USUM01002405.1-human-gut-metagenome-genome-assembly--contig:-NODE-2405-length-11194-cov-8.815868_pt1 | contig 11194 bp, 9 predicted proteins | sample MGYA00250063_ERZ773402 | MGnify/ENA primary metagenome ERZ773402 (study PRJEB29103, sample SAMN06112030) | human gut metagenome | biome: human gut; feature: ankylosing spondylitis patient; material...
TTTTGTTGTTTGCAAACGTGGCAATATTCAGTTCGTTTCAAGGGGCTTTTTCTGGTGCGGCAGGGCGTACCGCTTGCCGGTGAGGAGGAGCTCGCCCCGGTCTGCCATGCGCCGCAGCAGCGCCGTACACTGGGCGGGGGGCAGGTTCAGAAGCTCCGCCAGCTCCTTCCGAACGGCGGTGCCGTGGGCGGCGAGGTAGGCCGTCACCGCGGCGGACTGGTCCTCCGGCAGGACCACGGCCCCCGCCGGGTAGTAGCACCCGCCTATACGGACCACGGCTCCGTCCTGACGGAGCTGGTTCAGCAACTTCAACGCGGCGCTTTTGGAGATGCCCAGCAGGTCCATGACCTCTTCGCGGGTCAGGGAGCCAACCGCGGAGAGGCGGGCCAGCACGGTCTGACGCTGGCTGCCCCGGCGGCTGAGGCGGCTCAGGTCCCCCAAACTGAGCTGTTCCAGTCCGCCCCGAATCAGGGCAGTGCGGATCACGGTGGAGAGGCGGGCCAGGTCCATGGGCTTTCCGGTGCCGGGGGTCAGGAGGACACGGTCTTGAGCGGGGTCCTTGCGGTGGTCGCAGACATCTCCCAGCAGGCGGCTGAGACGGCTGCCCATGGGGATTTCCCGGTCCGGCAGGCGCAGGAGACCCCGGTCCAGATCCACCTGCGACCATGTGAGATTCAGAATTTCTCCGGGCTGCATCTGAAGTTTCCAGCCCATCCAGAGGGCCAGTCCTACCACGGAGCCGCCCTCCTGCTGAACGATCCGCCAAAGGAGGTATTCACTGTCCGGCGGCAGCTCCGGCGCGGCGCTTTGGCGCTCCTGAAAGTATTGGGAGAAGGAACCCCGGAGGGTGGAGACCGCCATGCCGCTGACCCGGGCGGCGTAGGTCCAGTCATGAGTCTGAAGCTGGCGGATGACGAAGTCCTGACGGAGGTCCTTGAGACTGACCTTCTGGCCCTCGGTGTCCAGCGCGGTCCGGGCCAGCCGGGAGACGGACTCCGGCGGCATGGGCCGCTGATATCGGTCGGAAATGATGACATGGGGGTCCCGCTGGGCGTACAGGCGATAGCGCTCCCGGAGGCAGTCCTCCGCGGAGGGGGCCAGCGGGACGGTCCGATCCGGAAGGGTCAGGGCATTGTCCTCAAACTGCACCTGATCCCAGGTGAGGGCGGCGATCTCCTCCCGGCTCAGGCCCTTTTTGCCGCACGATCCGGCAAAACCGGTAAAGGCAACGAGCGGAACCCCGAAATATTGGGCATCCCGCCATGAAGTGCCGCTGCCAAGATGCCGCAAGAAACCCGGCGTTCTCGGAACGCCGGGTTTCCCGTAACTCGCAACCGGTTCTGCGGATTACTCTTCGACCGGAATGTCCTTGTTGACGTTCTTCGAACCTACCAGCGCGTAGAAGAGCATGTAGGCCAGACCTGCGACAACCACCCAGTAGCTCGAGAGGTAACCTGCGAAGTCGGCCACGCCGCCCTGGATCAGCGGGAGGATACCGCCGCCGCAAACCATCACCATGAAGATACCCGAACCCATCGAGGTATACTTGCCAAGGCCTTCGACCGCGAGGTTGAAGATCGTGCCCCACATCACCGAGGTGCAGAGGCCGCAAAGGGTGAAGAAGATCACGCCGACGGGCACTTCCACCATTCCGAACCCGGTTCCGGTGAACACGGGCATCGCACCCATCACGTCCGTCGGGGCGAAGATGCCCACCAGCACGAAGATCAGCGCCAGCGAGGCGACGAACGAAAGCTGCACCTTGCTCGAAATCTTACCGCCCAGCAGGCCGCCCAGCAGACGGCCGCACATCATCAGGAACCAGTAGGTACCCACCAGCGAACCGGCCGCAGCCGCTGCCATGCCCACGCCGCTCGTCGAAGCGTCGGGTGCCGCCGTAAGGAACAGGTTCATGAAGTTGGGAATACCGACCTCGACACCTACATAAATAAAGATGGCGATCGTTCCCAGCAGGAAGTGACGGAACGAAAGGGCGCTGTGCTTGTCCTTGACCTCGGCCTTTTTCTCCTGGATGGCGAACGGCTCGGGAATGTTGACCATGTAGAGCACGACGAATACCACGGCGAAGATGCCCATTGCGATCCACAGTGCGGGAGCCGCGTCGCTGATCGTGGCGTTGGCCGCATTACCCATCAGGTAACCCACCAGCACAGGAACGATGGTCGCGGAAATCGAGTTGAGCGAACCGCCGAACTGGATCAGCTGGTTACCCTTCTTGCCGCCGCCGCCGAGCGTATTGAGCATCGGGTTGACGACGGTGTTGAGCATACACATCGAGAAGCCCGAGACGAATGCGCCGATCAGGTAAATCGGGAAACTGCCCGCTTCGCCCGAAAGATACTGGATACCCACGCCGACGAAACCGATTGCCACGGCCGCAAGCGCCGTCTTCTTGTAGCCGATGCGCTTGAGCATCATACCGGCCGGAATCCCCATCACCGCATAGGCGATGAAGTTGGCGAAATTGCCCAGCTGCGACATCCAGTTCGCCACGGCGAACTGGTTCTTGACAATTACGCCCAGCGGATTCGAAAGCCCCGTCACGAATGAGATCATTGCGAAGAGCAAGAACATCATGATGATGGGCAGCGTGTAATTTTTTTTCTGTTCCATACGATTTTATCTGAATTTAGGTTAATGAGTTTCGCGGTTATCTGTCCCTCTCGGCGATGTAGGCGCAAAGGTTAACGAGCGCCGTACGGTACTCCGAGGGCTCGTATTCGGAGAGCATCTCGACGGCCCGCGCTACGTAGCTGCGCATCACTTCGGCGGCAAAAGCCAGCCCGCCCTCGTTCTCGACCGTATTCTGCAAATACTCCACCGATTCCTCCTCCTCGCGGCAGCCGGCCAGCCGCCCGAGCAACTCGGCACGGCGTTCGGGAGTCGCCTTGTCCAGCACCGCTAACAGCGGCAGGGTGATCTTCCCCTCGCGCAGGTCGTTGTTGGCGGGTTTGCCCGTATGCGCCGTACGCATGTAGTCGAGGATGTCGTCCTGTATCTGGAACGCCATGCCGATCGCCTCGCCGAAACGGCGCATCAGCGCCACCTTCTCGCGCGGGGCACCCACGGCCATCGCCCCGGCCGATGCGCTGACCCCGATCAGGCATGCGGTCTTTTTATAAATAATGTCGAGGTACGCCTGGCGCGTCATGGTGTGCTTCTCGGCACACTCGCTCTGCAACACCTCGCCCTCGCACAACGCCGCCATCGAACCGCATACATGCGTCACCAGGTCGAACTGGCCGCTCGAAAGGCCGATATTCATGTTCCTCGCAAGGATGAAGTCGCCCAGTATCACCGCCTTGTGCGACTGCCAGCGGGCATTGGCCGACGGGCGGCCCCGCCGCGTATCCGACTCGTCGATCACGTCGTCGTGGATCAGCGACGCCACGTGGATCATCTCCACGAGCATCGCGGCCAGATGCACCCTCCGCCCTTTGGCCGCACCCTCCACCGGGGAGTTCATCGCCGCCGACAGCATCACCAACAGCGGACGTATGCCCTTCCCGCGCGAGGAAAGCGCATAACGCAGCATGTCGGCAAGCAATTCCCCTTCGGCCGTAAACTGACGGTCGACGAACCCGTCGAACGCCTCCAGTTCCGCAGTCACAGGTTTGCGGATCGTATCGAGTGTAATCATAAAACAAACTTAACCCAGCGGCAACGGACGCAACATCGCCCGGGACGGGCCCGGATAATCCGGACATCCCGCACACCGGGTCGCCGCATATCTTTGGCAAAGATAGTGATTTTTCGCAATCGCGACTCGTCAAGTAAATGTTTTTTCGTACCTTTGCGAAACTTGGATCTTTCACCGGGACAGGCTGCAGCCCGGGAATGCCCGAACAAATTCGGCACTTCTCCCGCCCTGCACTATTCTTGGCAAAGGTTAACGACAGGGAAAATGGATTTTTCGAAAACGATCATACGCCGGCTGGCGCCGGCAGCGGCGGCGCTCGTCGTCTTCTTCGTGGTGAGCGCGGCCTATTTCGCCCCGCAATTCCGCGGCGAAGTACTGCCCCAGCACGACGTGGTGCAGTACGAAGGCATGGCCAAGGACATCAGCGACATGCGCGCGGCCACGGGCGAAGACCCCCAGTGGACGGGCGGCATGTTCGGCGGCATGCCCGCCTTTTTGATCAACGTGGCCTACCCCGCGCAGATCGTCAAGCGCACCGTGGGACAGGTCGTGAAACTCATCGACACGCCCGCGGCCTTCCTCTTCTTCGCCATGACTGCCATGTGGCTGATGCTGCTCGTCTTCGGCGTCGACCCCTGGGTCGGCATCGTCCCGGCGCTGGCCTACGGGCTCTCGACCTATTTCCTGCTGATCATAGGCGCCGGGCACATCACCAAGATGTGGGCGCTGGTCTATGCCCCGCTGATGATGGGCGGTGCGTGGATGACCCTGCGGGGAAACATGTGGGCGGGCGGTGCGCTCACGGCGCTCACGGCGTCGCTTGAAATCGGCGCCAACCACCCGCAGATCACCTACTATTTCCTCCTGGCCATGGCCGCCTTCTGGATCAGCGAGGGGATCGCGGCCTTCAGGGAGAAACACCTCGGGGACTTCTGGAAACGCACGGCGGTACTCGCCGCCGCAGGCATACTCGCCGCAGGGTCGAATTTCTCGCCCCTGTGGTACACCGCCAGCCACTCGAAGGAAACCATGCGCGGCGGCTCCGAGCTGGCCTCGACCTCCGAGACTTCGCAGAACGGGCTGGCGCTCGACTACGCCACGGCCTGGAGCTACGGACGCACGGAGAGCCTGAACCTGCTGATCCCCGACTTCATGGGGCGCGAATCGGGCACGACCTTCTCGCCCGACGGCGAGGTGGCTGCCGTACTGAACGAATACGGGCTGCGCGGCGCCGCACAGCAGCTGCCGGCCTACTGGGGCAGCCAGCCCTACACCGGCGGCCCGACCTACCTGGGCGCCGCGGCCATTTTCCTCGCAGCGCTGGGCATCGCCCTGGCACGCGGACGCAACAAATGGTGGATCGTCGCCGTCTCGGTGCTGATGCTCCTGCTGGCATGGGGACGCAACCTAATGTGGTTCACCCAACTGGCCTTCGACCTGCTGCCCGGCTACAATAAGTTCCGCACCGTCTCGATGGCGCTCGTCGTCGTCCAATGGGCCGTGCCGCTGCTGGGAGCACTGGCACTCATGCGGCTGTGGCGCGGGGAGATCCCGCGCCAGAGGCTGTTGCGGGCGCTGGCATGGGCCGCGGGCGTCACGGGCGGGCTCTGTTTGTTGCTGGCCGTCGCCGGCAGCGCGTTCTTCGATTTCGGCCGCGCGGAAAGCACCGGGATGATGACCGAACAGTTCCGCCAGTTGTTCGAGGCCAACAACATGCAGGATTACCTCCAGCGCGGCATGGATGCCGAAATGGGCATCGCCACGGGCAATGCCATGGCTGCCGAACGCGCCTCCATGATGCAGGCCGACGCATGGCGCTCGCTGCTGATGATCCTGCTCGCAGCGGGCGGCGTGGCACTGTTCGCCCTGCGCCGGATCAACAAATACGTGCTCACGGCACTGCTCGCCGCCGTGATGCTGCTCGACCTGGTGCCGGTCGACCTGCGGTTCATTTCGCACGACAACTTCATTTCGGCGCGCCAGCACCAGGTCACGGCCACGGCCGCCGACAAGGCGATCATGGCCGACAAGGAGCCGGGGTTCCGCGTCTTCAACCTCACGGTCAGCCCCTTCCAGGACGCTACGACCTCCTATTTCCACCGTTCCGTAGGCGGCTACCACGGCGCCAAGCTGGCCCGTTACCAGGATCTGATCGACCGCTACCTGAGCTACCGCAACGACGCCGTTCTGGACATGCTCAACACGCGCTACCTGATCGTGCCGGGCGACGGCGGACAGCCCGAAGCGGTGCTCCGCCCGACGGCCAACGGCGCCGCATGGTTCGTCGACGCGGTCGCCGTGGCGGAAAGCCCGCAACAGGAGATCGACCTGCTCGGGGAAACCGACCTGAAACGAACCGCCGTAATCGCAGAAAAAGACCAGCCGTACACGCAAGGCTGGACGGTGTCCCCCGCCGACACAGCAGCCGTACGCACCATCGCCCTCACGGAATACCGTCCCAACTACCTCAAGTACGAATACACCGCCCCCGCAGAGAGCGTGGCGGTATTCTCCGAGATCTTCTATCCCTACGGCTGGACGGCCTACGTCGACGGCGCGGAAGCCCCCTGTTTCCGGGCCGACTACGTGCTCCGCGCCATGAGGCTGCCTGCCGGGCAACATACCGTCGAATGGAAATTCCGCGCCCCGGGCTGGAAGGCGGCCGAAGCCGTGACGCTCATCTCGTCGCTCGTGATCCTGCTCGGAGCTGCCGCTGCAATTGTTTATTGGATTCGACAAAAGAGGAAAGAGAATAATCCGGACGAATAACATACGAATCCCGCCAAAACAAGCCCCCGCCGAGGCGGGGATTTAGGGGTGGGTCAGACTTATAAACACGGCGAAACGCCGTGAATGAATCGGACGACGGAAAAGAGCCGTCGAAAAAGCATTTCGGCTATGAAAGACGACAAGCGACTGAAGCGGAAAGTCCGCAACTCCTACATCGTATCGACGGTGAGCATCACCCTCGTGTTGTTCCTGCTGGGCTCGGTGGGCTACCTGATGGTCTCTTCGATGAAGGTCGCCGACACCCTGCAGGAGAGCATCGCCGTGACCGTGGAGCTGGAAAACGGGCTTTCGGACGAACAGAAGGACGCAGTCAACCGGCAGCTCACGGCCGAAGACCTCGTGGCGACGATCGCCTACGTCGGCAAAGAGGAGAAGATCGAGGACGCCGAGTTCCGCAAGATGTTCGCCAGCGAATTCGAGGAAATCCTGGACGAAAACCCGCTGCTCGACTCGTTCGAGCTGACCCTCACGGCCGCCTCGGCCGACAAGGAGCTGCTCGACGGTTTCATCGCCGGCATCTCTGAGATCGCGGGGGTCGAACGGGTGAGCTACCCGGCGCTGATGGCCGAACGGCTGCACGCCACGGTAGGCAAAATCCGGCTTGTGCTGGTGCTCTTCGGCGGGGCGCTGCTCGTCATATCGCTGATCCTGCTGGGCAACACCATCCGGCTGGCCATCTTCTCGAAGCGCTACCTGATCAATACCATGAAACTCGTCGGCGCCACCAAGTGGTTCATCATGAAGCCCTTCCTCGGCAGCAGCATCACGCAGGGCATCCTGGCCGGACTGGGAGCCTCGCTGCTGTTCGGGCTTTCGGTCTACGGGCTCAACGAAGCCGTTCCCGAACTGCTGACGATCGCCGAGGCGGGCAAGGTCGCCATCATCCTCGGCGCGATGATTGCCGGGGGCATCGTAATCTCGGGGCTTTTCACGATCCTCGCGCTGAACAAATTCATCAACATGAAGTCGAACAAGATATACCTTTATTAAATGAAAAAAGCCAATAACACCCCTCCGGAACAGGAAAATCCCCGTATGCCCCTGACCCGCCGCAACTACATCCTGCTGGCAGTCGGGTTCGCCGTCATCCTCCTGGGCTTCGTGCTGATGGCCGGCGGCGGCAGCGATTCGCCCGACGAATTCAACTACGCCATGTTCTCGTGGCGCCGCATCACGCTGGCCCCGATCCTCGTGATCGGCGGTTTCGTCATCGAGATCTACGCCATCATGAAACGCTTCGAAAAATAATCCGCACGGCCGTCCCGGCGCCCGGCCCCCGGCGGCCCGTTCCGGCCGAGGCACGGCGCGCCCCCGCACCGGGGCCCCCGGTGCGGCGCGACGGCACAGGAGATATACCCGCTTAAATCAGTTATGGACACCTTACAAGCCATCCTGCTCGGTATCGTGCAGGGCATTACGGAATTCCTGCCCGTGTCGAGCAGCGGCCACCTGCAGATCGCCAAGGAGCTGCTCGGCGTGGAACTGGAAGAAAACCTCACGTTCGACGTGGCGCTCCACGCCGCCACCGTACTGAGCACCATCGTGGTGCTCTGGAGCGAGGTGTGGCGCCTCCTGAAGGGGCTCTTTTCGCGCCGCTTCAACGCCGAGCAGGCCTACGTGCTGAAGCTCGTACTTTCGATGATCCCCATCGGGGTCATCGGCTTCCTCTTCAAAGACCGGATCAACGCCATGCTCGACGCCCCCTACATCCTGGTAATCGTGGGCGCCATGCTGCTGCTTACCGCGACGCTGCTGGCCTTCGCCTACTACGCCAAGCCGCGCCAGAAGGAGACCATCTCCTACCGCGACGCCCTGATCATCGGCCTGGCGCAGGCCTGCGCCGCCATGCCGGGCCTTTCGCGTTCGGGGACGACCATCGCCACCGGGTTGCTGCTGGGCAACAAAAAGGCCGCCGTGGCACAATTCTCGTTCCTGATGGTGCTGGCGCCGATCCTGGGTGAAACGCTGCTCGAAGCCGCAAGCGGCGACCTCACGGCCGGCATCGCCACGGGCACGCTCGCCGCCGGGTTCGCAGCCTCGTTCGTCACGGGGTGCCTGGCCTGCAAATTCATGATCGAGATCGTCAAGCGGGGCAAGCTCATCTGGTTCTCGCTCTACTGCGCGCTGGCCGGCCTGGTATCCATCCTAAGCTATTTCTGCTGATGAAGGAGACACTCGACCTGCGGGGCCTCAACTTCGAAGAGGGCTACATCGCCGTCATCGACAAGCCCCTGAGCTGGACGTCCACCGACGTCGTACGCAAGATCAAGTCCGCGCTCCGCAGGCTCGGCTACCGCAAGATCAAGGTCGGCCACGCGGGCACGCTCGACCCGCTGGCCACGGGCGTCCTTTTGGTCTGCATCGGCCGCGCCACCAAGATGGTCGACGCCCTGCAGGCCGAGGAGAAGGAGTACGTGGCCGACGTCATGCTGGGTGCCACGACCCCCAGCTACGACCTCGAACACCCCGTCGACGCGACCTTCCCCACACAGCACATCACGCGCGGGAAGGTACTCGAGGCCCTCGCCGCACTCTCGGGCGAACGCCTCCAGTCGCCGCCGGTCTATTCGGCCAAAAAGATCGACGGCATGCGCGCCTACGAACTGGCGCGCGCGGGCGAGGAGGTCGAAATGCGCAAGGCGCTCGTCCACATCTACGAAATGGAGCTCCTGGAATACGACCTGCCGCGCATCCGCATCCGCGTGCGTTGCAGCAAGGGCACCTACATCCGTTCGCTGGCCCACGAAATCGGGCAGGCGCTCGAAAGCGGCGCGCACCTGACTTCCCTTTGCCGGACGCGCAGCGGCGGCTTCAGGGTCGAAAACGCCCACAGCCTCGATGATTTTCTAAAAAAATTGCAGGAACTTGAAACAAAATAGGCTTTTTTGCGTATAGAAATTAATCTGTGTTGTTTATTTCGAACGTAAAATAGAGTATTCCACTTATGAAATTATCGCAATACGGGTATGATTTCGCCCCCGAAATGCTGGCGAAACACCCGACGGAAAACCGGGACGATTCGCGCCTGATGGTTATCGACCGCGCCAAAGGCACTATCGAACACCGTATTTTCAAAGACATCATCGAATACTTCGACGAAAAAGACCTCTTCGTATTCAACGACACCAAAGTCTTCCCGGCACGCCTCTACGGCAACAAGGAGAAGACGGGTGCCGAGATCGAGATTTTCCTGCTGCGCGAACTGAACCGCGAACTGCGGCTCTGGGACGTGCTGGTCGACCCGGCCCGCAAGATCCGCATCGGCAACAAACTCTACTTCGGCGACGACGACCTGCTGGTGGCCGAGGTGATCGACAATACGACCTCGCGCGGGCGCACGCTGCGCTTCCTGTTCGACGGCTCCTACGAGGAGTTCAAGCAGACGCTTTTCAGCCTGGGCGAGACACCGCTGCCCAAATGGGTGCGCGACAAGGTCGAACCCGGGGACGCCGAGCGCTACCAGACGATCTTCGCCGAGCACGAAGGCGCCGTTGCCGCCCCGACGGCCGGCATGCACTTCTCGAAGCACCTGATGAAGCGCATGGAGATCAAGGGCATCGACCGTGCGTTCGTCACGCTGCACGTCGGACTGGGCAACTTCCGTACGGTCGACGTCGAAGACCTCTCGAAGCACAAGATGGACTCCGAACAGTTCTTCGTGACCGAAGAGGCTGCCGGGACGGTGAACGAAGCCAAGCGCAACGGGCACAAGGTCGCAGCCATCGGCACGACCGTCATGCGCACCCTCGAAACGGCGGTCTCGACCAACGGCATGATCAAGCCGATGGAAGGATGGACGAACAAGTTCATCTTCGCGCCCTACGAGTTCACGGTGGCCGACGCCATGGTGACCAATTTCCACCTGCCTTACTCCACCCAGCTGATGATGGTTGCGGCGTTCGGCGGCTACGAAACGATCATGAACGCCTATAAGATAGCCAAGGAAGAAGGGTACCGATTCGGCACTTACGGCGACGCGATGCTCATTCTTTAAGATTTTTTCACTATCTTTGCACAATAGACCTCGAAAGATCAAATACTCGAACCATGGCAAATAAGATTCTGTACGTCTGTCAGGAGATTACACCCTATCTTCCAGAGACGGAGGCTTCCGGACTTTGCCGCGCTCTCACGCAGGCGATGCAGGAGCGTGGGAACGAAATCCGTACCTTCATGCCGCGTTACGGCTGTATCAACGAACGCCGGCACCAGCTCCACGAGGTAATACGTCTTTCGGGCATGAACCTCATCATCGACGACAACGACCACCAGCTCATCATCAAGGTGGCCTCGATCCCCGCGGCGCGCGTGCAGATCTATTTCATCGACAACGACGACTATTTCTCGCGCAAGGCCGTGCTGACCGACAGCGAAGGTGCGGAATTCCCCGACAACGACGAACGGGCCATCTTTTTCGCCCGCGGCGTGCTGGAGACGGTCAAGAAACTGCGCTGGACGCCGACCGTAGTCCATTGCCACGGCTGGTTCTCGGGAGTGATCCCGGTCTACCTGAAGCGCATTTTCGCCGACGACCCGATTTTCCGCGACGTGAAAATCGTCGTTTCGTTCTATGCCGACGGCTTCCCCGGGGAACTGGACAAGGGCTTCGCCGCGAAGATCGCCGGCGAGGGGGTCAAGGATAAAAATCTCTCAATTCTCGACGTCCCGTCATACGAAAACCTCTGCCGCTTCGTTATGGAATATGCCGACGGTGTGGTCGCAGCTTCCGCAGATGCCGACCCC
>ENA-USUM01002418-USUM01002418.1-human-gut-metagenome-genome-assembly--contig:-NODE-2418-length-11155-cov-7.369832_pt1 | contig 11155 bp, 4 predicted proteins | sample MGYA00250063_ERZ773402 | MGnify/ENA primary metagenome ERZ773402 (study PRJEB29103, sample SAMN06112030) | human gut metagenome | biome: human gut; feature: ankylosing spondylitis patient; material...
TACCGGAGGGATATTTATTGGAGGCAACGGCAGGATGCGGAGTTGCCGGAATATGCGATTAACTACGGAAAAATAAATGAGAAATATCTATAGTATATATAAGGAGCATTACAAAGCACTGATTTCTCTCGGATTGCCCATTGTAATCGGGCAAATAGGAGTTATTGTGCTGGGGTTTGCCGATACGTTGATGATCGGTCATCATAGTACGATAGAACTGGGTGCTGCTTCCTTCGTCAATAATGTGTTCAATCTGGCGATTATTTTCAGTACAGGCTTCTCGTACGGGCTGACTCCTATCGTGGGAGGTTTGTATGGAACTCATCAGTATGCTTCGGCGGGGCAGGCGTTGCGTAACAGCCTGCTGGCAAATTTGTTGGTGGCATTCTTGCTTACCATCGGTATGACTGTCCTTTATTTTAATGTGGGAAATCTGGGACAGCCGGAAGAACTTATTCCCCTGATAAAACCTTATTATCTGGTTCTGCTGGCTTCGCTCGTCTTTGTGATGCTGTTCAATGGCTTCAAGCAGTTTACGGATGGCATTACGGATACCAAGACCGCTATGTGGATATTGCTCGGCGGAAATGTGCTGAATATTATCGGCAATTATATCCTGATATACGGAAAGCTGGGCTTGCCGGAAATGGGCTTGCTGGGAGCAGGTATTAGTACGCTGTTCTCGCGTATCATGATGGTAGTCGTATTTATCATAGTCTTTATGCGGAGTCCGCGTTTTCTTCGTTTTAAGCTCGGCTTCTATCGTCTGGGATGGTCGAAGGCTATATTCGGACGATTGAATTCGCTGGGTTGGCCGATTGCTTTTCAGATGGGAATGGAGACAGCTTCGTTCAGTCTGAGTGCGGTGATGATTGGCTGGCTGGGTACCATTGCGCTGGCTTCTCATCAGGTCATGCTGGCTATTTCTCAGTTTACGTTTATGATGTATTACGGGATGGGAGCAGCTGTGGCTGTCCGTGTGAGTAACTTTAACGGGCAGGGCGATATACTCAATGTACGTCGTTCGGCTTATGCCGGTTTTCATTTGATGATGGCGTTGGGTGTTGTGCTTTCTTCCATCGTATTCCTCTGCCGCAATTATCTGGGAGGTTGGTTTACCGATAGTACCGAAGTGGCGGCTATGGTAACTTCGCTTATCCTTCCGTTCCTTGTATATCAGTTTGGAGATGGATTGCAGATAACCTTTGCCAATGCCTTGCGTGGAATCTCAGATGTAAAACTGATGATGCTGATTGCCTTCATTGCTTATTTCCTTATTTCGCTTCCGGTCGGCTATTTTTGCGGATTCGTGTTGGAGTGGGGGATCATAGGTGTCTGGATGGCATTTCCTTTTGGGTTGACCAGTGCCGGTCTGATGTTATGGTGGCGTTTCCATCACAAGACGAAACTACCGCCTTCCATTCAAAATTCATAATTTAAAATCTTAATTGCCTATGGCTTCCTTTCGCTCCACCAAACTGAAAATAACCATCGGCTATATATTGCTGCTGGCGATTCTTCTTTTTTCTCTGGTGTTTGTGCATCAGGAGATGGAGACGCTGTCGGCTGCGGACGATCAGCAGAATCTGCGGACAGACAGTCTGCTGAGTCTTCTCCATGAGAAAGATCAGAATACCCTTCAGATGCTGCGGGTGCTGAGCGAGGCGAATGATAGCTTGCTTTCCGCCTCGGAGATTGAAGAAATCATATCAGAACAGCAGGACTCGGTGATTACTCAGCAACGGGTACAACACCGGGTTATTACCAAACGCGATTCTCTGATCACTACCCCGAAGAAGAAAGGCTTCTTCAAACGATTGGGGGAAGTGTTCGCGCCTTCTAAGAAAGATACTGCCGTGCTGGTCAATACTTCTCTGGAAATTGCCACCGATACGATATTGGAACCTGTCAAGTCGGCGGACTCCCTTCAGCATAAGATTCGCATGGCTACCGAAGAGAAACGGTTGCAGCGGAGGCGAACGATCCGGCGTACCAGTACGAGGTATCAGCGGATGAATACACAGCTGACCGCAAGAATGGATAGTCTGATAAAAGGATACGAGGAGGAAATGTCTGCGCGTGCCCGTCAAGATGCGGAACTTCAGCAAGAGGTGCGGATGCGTTCGGCTAATATCATTGCCGGAATTGCCATTGGTGCCGTATTCTTATCCGCCTTTTTCCTGATCTTAATTATGCGGGATATTACTCGTAGCAACCGTTATCGGCGTCAGCTCGAAGAAGCGAATAAGCGGGCGGAAGACTTGCTTGTTGCCCGTGAGAAACTGATGCTTGCCATTACCCATGACTTTAAGGCGCCATTAGGCTCGATAATGGGATATACGGAACTCTTGTCCCGCCTGACCGAAGATGAACGGCAGCGATTCTATCTGGACAACATGAAAAGTTCTTCAGAGCATTTACTGAAGTTAGTAAGCGATTTGCTTGATTTCCACCGTCTTGACCTCAATAAAGCGGAAGTGAACCGGATTGTTTTTAATCCTGCTCAGCTGTTTGAAGAAATCCGTGTTTGCTTTGAACCTCTGACGGCGGCTAAAGGCTTGGTCTTGCAATGTCATATCGCGCCAGAATTGTCGGACAAATATATCAGTTATCCTTTACTTATTCAGCAGATAGTGAATAATCTCTTGTCCAATGCGGTGAAATTCACTCAGCAGGGCAAGATCACATTAACTGTTGGTTATAACGCTTCGAAGCTGACAATAGCGGTTGAGGATACCGGCAAAGGGATGGCATCGGAAGATCGGGAACGCATCTTCCAGGAATTTACCCGCCTCCCCGGTGCGCAGGGAGAAGAAGGATTCGGACTGGGATTGTCCATTGTGCATAAGCTGGTTCTTCTGCTTGAAGGTACGATCGATGTACAAAGCACGTTAGGAAAAGGAAGTTGCTTTACTGTCGTGTTGCCACTCTTTCCGGTGGGCAAGTCAATAGTGGAAAATAAACCTTTCGGGAGCAGAATTAAGAAACCATCGAAAGATACGGATGTTTCTCCGGAAGAGACAGATGCCGTACCGGCCATGAAGGTGATCCGTGTGCTTCTGATTGATGATGATAAGATTCAGCTGAACCTGACTGCTGCCATGCTGAAACAGCACAACATCGATGCTGTTTGCTGCGAGCAGTTGGAAGAACTGATAGAGCAACTGCGCTCTTCGACGTTTGATGTACTGCTGACCGATATACAGATGCCTGCTATCAACGGTTTTGATCTGGTCAAATTATTGCGTGCCTCTAACATTCCGCAAGCCCGCAATATTCCTGTTATTGCTGTCACGGCACGTAGCGAAATGGATGAGAAGGCTTTGCATGAACATGGCTTTGCCGGATGCCTGCACAAACCTTTTACGGTGAAAGAATTGCTGGTAACTCTGAATGAAGGACAAATGTCAGCTGATGAGGCGCATATAACACATGATATGCAATTGATTGCAGATGCGCTGCCTGAAGATACTTTATTCAACTTTTCTGCACTGACTGCCTTCTCGGAAGATGATCCGGAAGCGGCGTGTTCTATTATCCGGACTTTTATCGAAGAGACCGGCAAGAATGCCGACCGGATGCAACAGGCATTAACTGACAGGGAGGTGGATGGAATAGCCGCTATGGCTCATAAACTCCTTCCGCTTTTCACCTTGATCGGAGCTTCTGAGTCTGTTGCTTCATTAAGATGGCTGGAGTCTTGCCGGGGGGAAGAATTCTCCGAAGAAATAGAAAAGACTACGCTGGAAGCTTTGGAGGCGGTGCGTAAAGTTGTTCGTGCTGCTGAGGAGTATAGTTTCGGTTTACATTAAATCTCTCTCGGCAGCTCCTTTGGAACAGCCTATATAGTGCCATGCTTGTGCCACCCTGTTGGCACAGTTGTGCCAAAGGCATGTCACAGTCGTGCCACTGCGGTGGCACAAGCGTGCCAACGTAGTGGCACGGGCATAAGCTCGTAGCATAGTGAGAAGGTGCTGCCTTGACAAATATCTCACCTTCCGAATGAACGGAATGAACGGGATGAAATTGCGCTAAATGCAACCATAACCTCCGGCTTTTTCACATTTTAGCTTTTGGACAAACCTTTTTTCAAAGTAATTTGTTTACTTTGTATCACTTTTACACTGACACATCCTGCATGAAACGAAAATGGATAAGACGGGTGGGCTGGATATTGCTTACTCCTATAATACTTTTTGTAATACTGATGGTATTACTTTATATACCTCCTGTTCAGAATTTTTTGCGACGGGAGGTTACTTCGTATGCTTCTAAAGCAACCGGTATGCAGATTCAGGTGGAACGGATAGACCTTCGTTTTCCGCTTAATCTGCTGGTACGAGGGGTGGAGGTCATACAGCAGCCGGATACCTTATTGTCTTTGGAAAGCCTGAATGTCCGCGTACAGGCATGGCCATTGCTCAAAGGAAAAGTAGAAGTTGACGAGGTTACCTTAAGTCAGGTGGCGGTCAATTCTGCCAATCTGATAGAGGGGATGCAGATAAAAGGCGTTTTGGGACGCTTCTTTCTGCAAAGTCATGGAGTCGATTTATCGAACGAAACGGCAGTTGTCAATCGGACAGAGTTATCCGATACTCATATACAACTTCTGATGACTGATACCACGACCACTCCCAAAGATACGACGGCATCTGCTCCTGTGAACTGGAAGGTGAACCTTCATCAACTGAAGTTGAAGAATGTATCATTCGGTATGAAACTGCCTGCCGACTCCATGAAGATGGCGGCATACATAGGCGAAGCGACCATTGATGACGCCAAAGCGGATTTAAAGAACCAGTTTTATGGATTGAAGCAATTCCTTTTGTCGGGTGCCTCTGCCAGTTATGACACTGGAGAGGCCCAACCGTCGGAAGGTTTTGACGCCTCTCATATGGCAGTCCGGAATATCCGCATCGGATTGGACTCTCTGCTCTACGAAGGCAGAAATATGAACGCTGTGATTCGTGAAATAACGATGGAAGAGCGTTCGGGACTGAGTATTACTTCACTGACAGGGCGGCTCTTTTCGAATGATTCTATCATCCGCATTCCTGAACTGAAACTGCAAACCCCACATTCAGAAATAGACCTGTCCGCCCAGACTTATTGGGAACTCGTAAATATCCCGACGACAGGACGTTTATCCGCCAGCTTTAACGCACATATAGGCAAAGAGGACGTGATGCTTTTTGCCGGCGGACTGCCTCAAACGTTTAAAGAAGCATATCCGTTCCGTCCGTTAGTGATTCGTGCCGGTACAGATGGAAATCTGAAAGAGATGCAGATTTCGCGCTTCACGGTAGACTTGCCGGGAGCTTTCTCGCTAAAGGGGGGAGGAATCCTTGAAAACCTGACGGACAGTCTGACTCGTTCGGGAACTATTGGGCTGGATATGGTTACCCGGAATCTGAACTTCCTGACAGGATTGACTGGAGTCACACCCGATGGCTCTTTAGTAATTCCCGACAGTATGAGTCTCAAGATGAAGATGGAGATGAACGGCCCGCAGTATAAAGCAAAACTCGATCTGAAAGAAGGCAAGGGCAGCATGAATGTAAATGCCGCATTAAACAGTTCGACAGAAGTTTATACGGCCGATCTGAAAATAAACGATCTGCAACTACATCATTTTCTCCCGAAAGACTCGATTTATGAACTATCTCTTTCGGCAGATGCCAAGGGCAGGGGACTGGATGTCATGTCCTTCCATTCTTTAGCCAATCTGAATCTTTCTTTGGACCAGCTTCATTACGCCCGCTATCATCTTTCGAATGTTCATTTGACGGGAAATCTTAAAGGAGCTTTGGCAACGGCTCAGCTTACGAGTGACAATGAACTTTTGAAAATGACGGCGGATGCAGAATATAATTTAGCTCATAGCTATCCGGACGGTAAAGTGACAGTTGACGTTACTCAGCTTGATTTGTACGAACTGGGACTTATGCCCAAGCCGATGAAACATCCGTTGGCATTCAATTTAAGCGGAGAGGCACGGCAGAACCGTGTTTTTACTCATTTCACCGCCGGTGATATGAAACTGAATCTGAGTGCCCGTGCCGGTGTATATCCTCTGATTCGTCAGTCTACCCATTTTGTAGATGTGTTGATGAAGCAGGTGGATGAAAAACTCTTGGATCATGCTGCTTTGCGTGAAGCATTACCGTCGGCTATTTTCTCTTTTTCGGCAGGAAAGGAGAATCCGTTGGCATACTATATGGCAATGAAGAATATATCGTTCCATGATGCTTCCATGAAATTTGGCACTGCTCCCGATTGGGGAATCAACGGCAAAGCAGCCATCCATGCTTTGAAAGTGGATACCTTGCAACTGGATACGGTCTTTTTCACCGTCAAACAGGATACTACCCGTATGAATCTCCGTGCCGGAGTAATCAACGGACCGAAGAATCCCCAGTTTTCCTTCTCCACTATTCTGACAGGCGAGATTCGCGACCGCGATGCCGAGCTGCTGGCAGAATATAAGAACGAAAAGGGGAAAACCGGTGTGTTGCTTGGAGTCAATGCCCGTCCGCTGGTTGGAGGACGTGGAAAAGGGGATGGACTGGCTTTTACACTGATTCCGGAAGAACCGATTATTGCGTTCCGTAAATTCCACTTCAACGAAGATCATAACTGGATTTATCTGCATAAGAATATGCGCGTGTATGCCAATGTGGATATGTGGGATGATGAAGGTATGGGCTTCCGTGTGCATTCGGTACAGGGAGATACGGTTTCTTTGCAGAATATCGATGTCGAAATCCGGAGAATCCGCTTGGATGAAATAACGAGCGTACTGCCTTACTTCCCCGAAATCACCGGATTGTTCTCGGCAGAAGCACACTATATACAGACCGAAAAGGACCTTCAGCTCTCTGCAGAAGCATCCATTGATGAACTGACTTATGAACGCCAGCGCATTGGTGATATTACTTTGGGAGCTACATGGCTGCCGGGCGAACAGGGAAAACAATACCTCAACGCTTATCTGAATCATGATAAGGTAGAAGTGCTGATAGCAGATGGCAAGCTGCTCCCTACCTCGACGGGAAAGGATAGCCTGGAAGTAAATACGACGTTGGAACACTTCCCGCTTCGTATTGCCAACGCCTTTATTCCCGACGAGCTGGTTACGCTTGCCGGTGATATGGACGGTGACCTGAATATAACAGGCAGTACCGAGCAGCCATTGATAAACGGTGAACTGATACTGGACAGCGTATCTGTCCTGTCACGCCAGTATGGTGCTAACTTCCTGTTTGATAACCGCCCTGTGCAGTTGAAGAACAATCGTCTGATATTTGATAAGTTCGCCATTTACACCACGGGAAAGAATCCGTTTACGATCGACGGTTATGTCGATTTCCGTGATATGTCCCGACCGATGGCGAGTCTGAATCTGCTGGCGGAAAACTATACCTTGTTGAATGCGAAGCGTACTCGCGAAAGCCTTGTCTACGGAAAAGTCTTTGCGGACTTGCGGGCAACCATAAAAGGCCCGTTGGACGGGTTGAATATGCGTGGAAACCTGAATTTGCTGGGCAATACGGATGTCTCGTATGTACTGACCGATTCACCGCTGACCGTGCAGGATCGTCTGGGAAGTCTGGTGACATTTACTTCATTCAGTGATACCACCACAGTTGTCCGTCAGGAAGTGCCTACCGTATCTTTAGGTGGATTGGATATGCTGATGATGGTTCATATCGACCCTTCAGTCAGGGTGAAAGTGGACTTGGACGCCAGTGACAATCGTATCGAACTGGAAGGAGGTGGCGATCTTTCGATGAAATACACTCCGCAGGGAGACCTGACATTGACCGGACGTTACACACTGAGCGGTGGACTGATGAAGTATTCTCTGCCTATCATTGCAGTCAAGGAATTTGCCATCGATAACGGCAGCTATGTAGATTGGACCGGAAACCCGATGGACCCCATGCTGAACTTCAAGGCAACTGACCGTATCCGTGCTTCCGTATCCGAAGGAGAGAACGGAGGAACGAGAATGGTTAACTTTGACGTTTCCATTGTCGTAAAGAACCGGTTGGACAACCTGTCTTTTGCTTTCGACGTAGCGGCCCCGGAAGATGCGACCATACAGAATGAACTGACAGCAATGGGAGCGGAAGAACGTGGAAAACAGGCACTTTATATCATGTTGATGAAAACCTATCTCGGCACCGGACCGATCGGCGGTGGAGGCGGCGGACTTGGCAAGTTGAATATGGGTTCTGCCCTGAACTCCGTACTGAGCAGTCAGATAAATTCACTGATGGGTAACCTGAAGAATGCCAGCGTCTCTGTGGGTGTCGAAGATCATGACGCCTCGGATACCGGCGGCAAGCGTACGGATTACAGTTTCCGTTATTCGCAGCGCCTCTTCAATAACCGCTTCCAGATTGTAATCGGTGGTAAGGTATCGACGGGCGAAAATGCGACGAATGATGCCGAATCCTTCATTGACAACATCTCTTTGGAATATCGTCTGGACCGTACGGGAACCCGTTATGTCCGTTTGTTCTACGATAAGAACTATGAGAGTGTACTCGAAGGGGAGATTACGGAAACCGGAGTCGGTCTGGTACTTCGCAAGAAACTGGATAAGCTCAGTGAACTGTTCATCTTTAAGAAAAAGAAGTAAGAATGAAAGATATACGTATTAACATATTAGCAGGCTGTCTTATAGGTATAGTGTTGTTTTCGGCGTGTTCGGTGACGAAACATCTGCCCGAAGATGAAATACTCTATACCGGAGGAAAAACGGTGATAGTCAATAAATCATCGACACGGGTTGGTGAAACTGCTTTGACGGAAATCAATGCAGCGCTTGCCAAAACTCCCAGTACTACTCTGTTGGGAGGTTTTCTGCCTATTCCTTTTAAAATGTGGATGTATAACGACTTCGTGAAATACAAGAAAGGATTCGGTAAGTGGATGTTTAACCGCTTTGCCGCCAATCCGCCCGTATTTATTTCTACTGTCAATCCCGAAGTACGTGTCAAGGTAGCCACTAACCTGCTCCGTGATTACGGATATTTCAATGGAAAGGTGACTTACGAGACTTTGGTCGATAAGAAAGATAGTCTGAAAGCAAGTCTGCTCTATACGGTAGATATGAAGAACCCTTATTTCATTGATACAGTGTATTATCAGCGTTTCACTCCCCAGACTCTGAAGATCATGGAACGCGGACGTCGTATGTCTTACATCACCCCCGGCGAACAGTTTAATGTGGTGGATTTGGATGAAGAACGTTCCCGTATCAGTACCCTTTTGCGTAATCGGGGATATTTCTACTTCCGTCCGGACTATATGACCTATCAGGCAGATACAACCTTGGTTCCCGGCGGACATATCAGTCTTCGTCTGATTCCTCTTCCGGGATTACCGGCTGCCGCTCAACGTTCTTACTATGTAGGAGATGCTTCGGTCTATCTCTTCGGAAAGAATGGCGAGGCACCTAATGACAGTATCTTGTACAAGAATCTGAATATTCACTATTATGATAAACTGCAGGTCCGTCCGAATATGCTCTATCGATGGATGAACTATCAGCAGTTTGTACGGAGCAAACAGATGAGGGCTTCCAACCGTACCCGTCTTTATAGCCAGTACCGGCAGGAGCAGGTGCAGGAGAAATTGAGTCAGCTCGGTATATTCAGCTATATGGATATGCAATATGCTCCCCGAGATACGACAGCGGCTTGTGATACACTGGATGTCACTATGCAGGCTACATTTGCCAAACCGTTGGATGCAGAACTGGAACTGAATGTAGTAACGAAGAGTAATGACCAGACCGGTCCCGGTGCATCTTTCGGTGTCACTCGTAACAATGTATTCGGAGGTGGTGAAAGCTGGAACGTAAAACTGAAAGGCTCTTATGAGTGGCAGACCGGAGGCGGTGAGAAGAGCTCACTGATGAACAGTTGGGAAATGGGGCTTTCTACCTCTCTGACTTTTCCGAGAGTCGTGTTCCCGCATCTGGGTAAACGGGAGTTTGACTTCCCGGCCACGACGACCTTTCGTCTGTATATCAACCAGCTGAACCGGGCAAAGTATTATAAACTGCTGTCCTTTGGCGGCAATGCTACATACGATTTCCAGCCCTCCCGTACCAGCCGGCATAGTATTACTCCTTTTAAACTGACATTTAATGTCTTGCAGCATCAGTCTGAGGATTTTAAAGAGATAGCTGAAGCTAATCCTGCATTGTATGTCAGTCTTAGGAACCAGTTTATTCCGGCGATGGAATATACGTATACGTATGACAATGCTTCGGGTCGTCGGATAAAGAACCCTATCTGGTGGCAGTCTACCGTCACTTCGGCGGGTAATATCACTTCCCTTATTTACCGTGCTTTTGGCAAGCCGTTCAATGAAGAGGATAAGAGTTTGCTGGGGGCTCCGTTTGCACAGTTTGTGAAGTTGAATACAGAGTTGCGTCATTTGTGGAACATAGATAAGAATAATGCGATAGCCAGCCGCATGGCAGTAGGTGCACTGTTTACTTATGGCAATGCTACGATAGCTCCCTATAGTGAACAATTTTATGTAGGTGGTGCCAATAGTATCCGTGCTTTTACAGTGCGCAGTGTCGGTCCGGGCGGTTATCATCCGGAAGAGGGAAAATATTCCTACCTGGATCAGACAGGAACCTTCCGCTTTGAGGCGAATGTGGAATATCGTTTCCGTATTTTCAAGAGCTTTTGGGGAGCTACCTTTCTGGATGCAGGAAATGTGTGGTTGTTGCGCAAAGACAGAAAGCTTTTGGCTGATGGAAAAGAAGCACGTCCCAATTCACAACTGCGTCTGAAGACTTTCCCTAAACAAATAGCTTTGGGAACGGGTGTCGGTATCCGTTATGACATGGATATTCTCGTATTCCGTCTCGACTTCGGTATTCCTCTGCATCTGCCTTATGATACGGAACGTAGCGGCTATTATAATGTAACCGGAGCTTTCTTCAAGAATCTGGGAATACATTTTGCTATCGGTTACCCGTTCTAATGAATGATTTTTGTACGATTTTAGTGAATAATGATTGATATTTGTCCTGTTGGATTCAACTATTTTTGTAAATTTGCAACGAAATCTGATGCCGTTGACATCACTAACCTTTTAATATTACACAATTTATGAAACCAAC
>ENA-USUM01002419-USUM01002419.1-human-gut-metagenome-genome-assembly--contig:-NODE-2419-length-11150-cov-30.266775_pt1 | contig 11150 bp, 8 predicted proteins | sample MGYA00250063_ERZ773402 | MGnify/ENA primary metagenome ERZ773402 (study PRJEB29103, sample SAMN06112030) | human gut metagenome | biome: human gut; feature: ankylosing spondylitis patient; material...
AATATCGATTGATTAAGAACTGAAAAGAACGTAGAGAGGAATAGAGAGTTGTATGGAAAAGCTTAAAATCTATTTAGAAGCACATAAGTTAATAACGGACGGAGCATTTGGTACATATTACTCAAGAGTTTATGATACTAATGAACTGCCAGAGTCTGTTAATATTACTATGGGCAGACGTGTCACAGATATTCACAAAGAATATATTAATGCAGGGGCAAAGCTTATAAGAACCAATACATTTGCGGCTAATACTGTTAATCTTGAATGCAATTTTGATGAGGTTAAAGCTAATATAAAAGCAGCTGTTGCCAATGCAAGACAGGCAGTTAAGGAATGTGGCAGGGAAGTATATATTGCCGCAGATATAGGTCCTATACCTAATGATAATCTTTTTGACAAGCAGACAGTAGTAGATGAATATGTAGATATTGCGAAGGTATTTCTTGAAGAAGGAATTAATGTATTCGTGTTCGAGACATTTGCAGATTTATCTAATATATCTGATGCCATAGATTATATAGGAAGTGCTGCGACTGGTGGAATTAATATAGCAGATAGTGTTTTGACAGACAGACCATTTGTTATAACACAGTTTGCAATCAACCAGTTTGGATATAGTAATTGTGGACTTAGTTCGTCTAAGCTAGTTAAGCTTGCAGATGATAATCCGTATATCGATGCTCTAGGATTTAACTGCGGAATTGGACCGGGACATATGGAACAGTTCATATTAAAGGAACGCCGTCATACTGACAAGTATTTAAGTGCACTTCCTAATGCAGGTTATCCTCAGGCAGTCAGCGGACGTATGATATTCTCTGACAAGAATATGGATTATTATTCTGATAAAATGTGTGAATTGTTAAATGCAGGTGCTGATATAATCGGCGGCTGCTGTGGAACAACACCTGACTATATTGACAGAATAGCTTCCAAAGCAGATTTTACACAGAACAGACAGGGTGAAGGCTGTGATTGGGAGACTGATAATTCAGTACAGGCAGTAAACACAGCATTTTATCACAATAAGGAAGGGAAGAAGCTTATCGCAGTTGAGCTTGCACCTCCATTTGACAGTAATGCTGATAAGCTCTTAGATGCGGCACATTATCTTAAAAGCAAGGGCGTAGATGTATTGACATTTCCTGACTCACCATCAGGAAGAACAAGAGCAGACTCTATTCTTATGGCAGAAAAAGTGTCAAGGCAGACGGGAATGTGTGTTATGCCACATCTTTGCTGTAGGGATAAAAATGCCATCGCAATCAGGTCACAGATATTAGGTGCTGATATTAATGGCATTAATAATTTTCTTGTCATTACAGGTGATCCAATACCTTCGGTAATGAGAAGCAGTGTTAAGAGCGTATTTAACTTTGACTCTGTAGGCTTTATGAATATATTAGATGATATGAATTCAGAACAGTTTGCAGACCAGCCTGTTACATATGGCGGAGCTATTAATCAGGGCAGAAAAAGACTGGATATAGAGATTGGACGAGTAAAGAAGAAAATGGAAGCAGGAGCTACATTTTTTATGACACAGCCAGCATTCTGTGATGAGGATATAGAAAGAATTGCCACAATAAAAAAAGAAACAGGTGCAAGAATTCTATGTGGAATAATGCCGTTAGTGAGCTTTAAGAATGCTTCATTTATGAAGAATGAGATGACAGGCATTAATGTAACTGATGAGGTTCTGTTAAGATACAGACCGGATATGACTAAAGAAGAAGGAGAACAGGCAGGAATTGATTTGGCTGTTGAAATTATTAATAAATCCATCGATATAGTTGATGGATATTATTTCTCTTTCCCATTTATAAGAGTACATATGCTTGATAAAATAATTAAAAACAACAGATTGTGTATCATAGGAGAGATTGTCTCAGAGTTCACTTTCAGCCATGAGGTCTTTGGAGAGGGCTTCTATATTGCTAACGTATCAGTGAACAGATTAAGTGATATGGTGGATGTCATACCACTTATGATATCTGAGAGGCTTATTGATGTTACTAAGGATTATAGAGGAATGAAGATTGAGGTTGCAGGACAGTTCCGTTCTTATAACAGACATGAAGGAACTAAGAATAAGCTTGTCCTCTCAATATTTGTAAGAGAATTAAGATTCTTAGAAGATGACGAGATGCCTGAAGAGCAGTCTAAGTCCAACCAGATATTCCTTGACGGATATGTATGCAAGCCTCCTATTTATAGAAAAACTCCATTAGGAAGAGAAATTGCAGATATCTTAGTGGCTGTAAACAGACCATATGGCAAGTCGGATTACATACCATGTATAGCATGGGGAAGAAATGCAAGATTTGCAGGAGGTCTTGAAGTAGGTGCACATCTTCAGGTTAGCGGACGTGTACAGAGCAGAGAGTACACTAAGAAAATAGGAGAAGAAGAGGTTGAGAGAAGAGTTGCTTATGAGGTATCAGTAAGCAAGATTGACCTTGTTGAAGATGAGGAATAATTAAGACAACATTTATGTTCTTTAGTTTAAGGATATATATTGACATAACATTATCAGAGTGATATAGTCACATTAACTGTAAGGGTTTCCCCTGCAGCAGGTAGAGGTCGCACGATTCAAGAGTAATTATCCTGATGTCCCGGAAGACATATGAAGGATAGTAAAAGGGGAAAGTGCCGAAGAGGATTGTTTCCGGAGCAGTCTTACTGGGCGTAGGATTAATAGTTTTACGACTGTCATCGAATAGATGGAGAGCTACTTAAAGGACTATTACTATGATTTCTTTAAGAGCCAGTCTGTTTGAGCAGATTGGCTCTTCTATGTTGTTGAGCTACTCACATGGGTAGCGATGAGAATAGACAGGAATCATGTACATAATAATAGCTGTTAACAGCGGAAAGAAGGATGGTATGTCAGTATTTACCGGAGCCGGTGTAGCGATTATTACACCAATGAAAGCTAATGGAGAAGTTAATTACGATAAGCTTGGAGAATTCCTTGATTACCAGATTAATAACTCAACAGATGCAATTATTATCTGTGGAACAACAGGAGAGGCATCAACACTTACACATGAGGAGCATGTAGAAACAATCAGATTTGCTGCTGATTATGTAAAGAAAAGAGTTCCTGTTATTGCAGGAACAGGTTCTAACTGCACAGAAACAGCTATATGGCTTTCACAGGAAGCACAGAAGGCAGGAGTTGATGGATGTCTTGTAGTTACACCATATTATAATAAAGCAACACAGAAGGGTCTTATCCAGCACTATACAGCAGTTGCGAAGTCAGTAGACCTTCCTATCATTATGTATAATGTTCCAGGAAGAACAGGCTGCAATATCCAGCCAGAGACAGCAGCTAAGCTTGCTAAGGATGTTGACAATATCGTTGCTATTAAAGCTGCAACAGGTAATCTTGCACAGGAGAGCAAGACAATGGCATTAGCTGAGGGAAGACTTGATATGTACTCAGGTGAAGACGGACTTATTGTTCCTCTTATGTCAATTGGAGCAAAGGGTGTAATTTCAGTATTATCTAATGTTGCTCCTAAGCAGACACATGATATCTGCGCTACATTTGCAGCTGGAGATGTTGCTAAGGCTGCACAGTTACAGTTTAAGGCATTAGAGCTTGTAGATGCATTATTCTGTGAGGTTAATCCAATTCCTGTTAAGCATGCACTTAACCTTATGGGATGGGATATGGGACCACTCAGAAGCCCATTATGCGAGATGGAAGAGGCTAACCTTGAGAGATTAAAGAAAGCAATGGTTAACTACGGAATACTTTAATTGACAGGAGAATGAACATGACAAGAATAATTATGCATGGCTGTAACGGCCATATGGGACAGGTCATTACAGGAATCGTTGCTAACGATGCTAATGCACAGATAGTAGCAGGAATTGACCTTCGCGATGACGGACATAACTCATATCCAGTATTTGCTTCATTAGAAGAATGTAATGTTGAAGCAGATGTTATCATTGATTTCGCATCAGCTAAGGCAGAGGATACACTCGTTGACTATATTAAGAAAACTAAGATTCCGGCTGTAATATGTACAACAGGATTAAGCGATGAGCAGATTGCATCAATCAATGAAGCATCAAAGAGTGTTGCAATATTACGTTCAGCTAATATGTCACTTGGAATCAATACATTATTCAAGCTTTTACAGGATGCTGCCAAAGTGTTTGCGTCAGCAGGCTTTGATATTGAGATAGTTGAAAAGCACCACAACCAGAAGCTTGATGCGCCAAGTGGAACAGCTCTTGCACTTGCAGATTCAATGAAGGAAGTGCTTGATGATGATTATTTCTACAGATATGACAGAAGCCAGTTAAGACAGAAGCGTGATCCTAAGGAAATCGGAATCAGTGCCGTAAGAGGCGGAACTATTGTTGGAGAGCATGAAGTAATCTTTGCTGGCGAAGACGAGGTTATAGAATTTAAGCATACCGCACATTCTAAGGCTGTATTTGCAAAGGGTGCAGTTGAGGCTGCCAAGTTCCTTGCAGGAAAGCCGGCTGGAATGTACGATATGAGAGATGTTATTGCAGCTAAGAACTAGTTGTCAGAACAGTTAATATAATGATATTCAATGCGGCTTGCTTCGGCGAAGCCGCATTTTTTATATAATACCACAGCTGCTTTGTTCCTGCTTGTTACATTAAGTACGAGTGGAAGTGAAGCAATGTTAAAGTAGTCTTTAAGAAAATGCTTCATAAGGCATGTACCAATGCCTTTCCCACGAAGCTTCTCATCAACGAATACGCCGTATACATTGACAAATGAGTTCTGTGTATCAAGATAAAGAAGAGCCACAGGTTCTTCATATTCCGGCAGATACATAAGATAATCATCACCCTCAAGATAGTATTCGGCATTGTCAGGCTCTGCAGCCTGTATTGATTCTAAGTTAAAATGTGCTTTATCAAGCTGGTACAGATATTCGTAGAAACATATATCACCACATAAAGAGCTGTTAAGCAGTTCCCCACTTATAGGCGCAATAAGCTCTAAATTGCCAGCAGAGCTGCTTTTAAGCTTTCTGTAACAGATGGATAGCATATTACGAAAATGTCCTCTATGGCGAAAATCAGGTGCTACAAGACCTGAAACTTCAACATATCCGCATTCATCATTGATAAGCAGTCCAACAAAGCCATACATTACAGGTGAATCTGTGCTGTCATCAACAAGCGCACACTGGATAAAGCTGTCGTTATGGGAATCGCAGTAATAAGGCTCGTAGCCGTCACATTTGTTAATAAGTTCTTCAAGAGCATTCATTAAAATGTTGTCCATATAGTCAATCTCAATATATTTCATAGTTGTTCTCCAATAAAAGTTTATAAAAATATTACTTTGAAATAAGAAACATTTGTTTACAAAAGTGTCAAAATGCCTTACTATATAAAGGTATATACATCAGTATAACAAAATAATTGATTTACCAGCAATAGGTTATTGGGAGGATTTACATGGGTAAAGTTGCCATACTTACAGACAGTAACAGTGGAATTACACAGGCTCAGTCTAAGGAGCTTGGAGTTAAAGTTATACCAATGCCGTTCTTTATAGATGGAGAGCAGTATTTTGAAGATATTAATCTTACACAGGAAGAGTTTTATGAGAAGTTAAAGCAGGATGCTGATATATCTACTTCACAGCCTTCTATTGGTGAGATGCAGGATGCATTTGATGAACTTCTTAAGGAATATGATGAGCTTGTATATATTCCTATGTCAAGCGGTCTTAGTGGAACATGCCAGACAGCTACTATGGTGGCTGATGATTATGATGGAAAGGTTCAGGTTGTCAATAACCAGAGAATTTCTGTAACTATGAGACAGTCTGTTCTTGATGCAAAGGAGCTTGCACAGAGAGGTAAGTCTGCAGCAGAGATTAAGGAGATTCTTGAGAAGCATAAGATGGAATCAAGTATATATATTACACTTGATACTCTTAAGTATTTAAAGAAGGGCGGAAGAATAACTCCTGCGGCAGCAGCTATTGGAACTATGCTTAAGCTTAATCCTGTGCTTCAGATTCAGGGTGAGAAGTTAGATGCATTTGCCAAGGCGAGAGGTAAGGCTTCTGCGAAGAAGATTATGCTTAAGGCAATGCAGGATGATTTAGATACAAGATTTGCAGAGTTTGCAAAGAACGGAAAGATGCATATGGAAGTTGCTTATTCAGGCAATTCTGAGGAGGCAGAGGAATGGGCTGCGTTAGTTAAAGAGACTTTTCCACAGTTTGATTTCCACATGGATCCGCTTTCACTTTCAGTTGCATGCCACATAGGACATGGTGCACTTGCGATAGCGACATCTGCTTATCTGCCAGAACTTGATTAATACGAATGATAAGCCTGTGACAGCGCATGAGTTGTTGCAGGCTTTTGTTATAAATGCGGATATTTCCGTAGGTTAATATGAATGGAGGATTGTTATGCCAGCAAGAAGTGAGATTGATGATAAGTTTAAATGGGCTGTGAGTGATTTATACAGCTCTGATGAAGCATGGGAGAAGGATTATAACAGTATACTTGAACTGACTGACCAGCCAAGTGAGCTTAAGGGCAGGATGGGCGAGTCTGCCGGCATGCTTTACAAGGCACTTAAGGAGTATGAACAGGTAGAATACATTACTGAAAGAGTGTATGTGTATGCATTTATGAAATATTATGAGGATACAGGCAATTCAAAGTATCAGGAAATATCTGGGAAAGCCCAGATGGCTGCGATGAAGGTGTCAGAGAAGTATGCATTTTTAGAGCCTGAGCTTATATCAATAGATGCGGATGTGCTTGATAAATATATCAGCGAGGATGAAAGGCTTGGAATGTATAAGCATTTTATTGATGACTGCCTCGCAGGGAAAGAGCATACGCTTTCTGAAAAGGAGGAAGCACTGCTTGCAAAGGCATCACAGATGTCAACTGTGCCTAATGAGGTATTCTCTAAGTTTAACAATGCTGATGTTAAGTTTGGCAATGTGAAAAGAGAGAACGGACAGGAAGATGAGCTGACTAACGGCAATTTTGCCACATTTATGGAAAGTCATGACAGAGCTGTAAGAAAGGCGGCATTTGAGGCGTTGTATAAGCAGTATGGGGCGTATATCAACACAATTGCGGCAGCGTTTTATGGCAATGTCAAGCAGGCAATGTTCTATGCAGACGCAAGGGGTTACAAGTCAACACTGAACATGTATCTTGATGGTTCATTTATTCCGGAAAATGTATATAAGAATCTTATTAAGACTGTCAATGATAATCTTGACAAAATGTACTGTTATGTTGATATAAGAAAGAAGGCACTTGGTGTTGACGAGCTGCATTTTTATGATATATATGCACCGATGGTAGAGGATATTGACTGGAAGATAAGCTATGATGAGGCTAAGGACATTGTTGTGAAGGCACTTGCACCAATGGGTGAGGAATATGTTTCACACATTAAAGAAGGCTTCAATAATGGCTGGGTAGATGTGTATGAGAATACCGGAAAGCGTTCGGGAGCATTTTCATGGGGCGCTTATGGCACACACCCATATGTATTTCTTAATTACTCAGATACACTCAATGATGTATTTACGGTGATTCATGAGATGGGACATGCAATGCACACTTATTATTCTAATGCAAACCAGCCTTATATTTATGCAGGATATAAGATCTTTGTTGCGGAGGTTGCGTCAACCTGTAATGAAGCGATTCTTATGCAGTATATGTTAAAGAATACTGATGATGAGAAGAAGAAAAGATATCTGCTCAATCATTTCTTTGAGCAGTTTAAGGGAACTCTTTACAGACAGACTATGTTTGCAGAGTTTGAGATGGAAGCGCATGCAAAGGCTGAACAGGGTGAGGTTTTATCAGCAGAGAGCCTTTGTGCGATGTACAAGAAGCTGAATGAGAAGTATTTCGGTCCGGATATGGTTATTGATGATGAGATAGCGCTTGAGTGGGCAAGAATACCACATTTTTACACACCATTCTATGTATACCAGTATGCAACAGGCTATTCCGCTGCAATTGCAATATCAACTAAGATACTTGCAGGCGATGAGCAGGTTATAGCAGGTTACAGAAAGTTCTTGTCAGGCGGCTCTTCAATGCACCCTATTGAGCTTCTTAAGCTGTGCGGAATAGATATGACAAGACCGGATGTTGTGCAGGAAGCACTGGATGTGTTTGGGGAATTACTAAAACAGTGGTAATGCTTAATGTGTTGTGAATATAAATATGATTCTGGGAGATAATGCGTCTTCCAGAATTTTTTTATGGGATAAATGTAACCGTTGCCGGAATAATCCGTCTTTAATTATGAAAGGGTTAACGCTTTTAAAAAACAGGGAGTACAGACAGTAATGGATGATAAACAGATAATCAATTTATTTTTTCAAAGGGATGAAGATGCAATTAAGGTGGTTGATGAAAAATATGGTTCTAAGTTAAATGCACTGGCAGCCAATATACTGCAATCAAGAGAGGATGGGCTGGAATGTGTCAATGACACGTATATGAAAGCATGGAATAGCATACCGCCTGCAAGACCAGAGTATTTATTCGCATTTCTGGCGGCATCTGCAAGAAATATAGCAATTGATATGATAAGAAAAAACAATGCGGGAAAGAGACAGGCCAAAGTTGTTGAATTGACAAAAGAACTGGAAGAATGCATAGGTGATGGCGGATTGCAGACACATCTGGACAAGGAAGATATTGGAGAGATGTTATCGCATTTTCTTGAAACAGTTGATAAAAATAAAAGAATTATATTTCTCAGGCGGTACTGGTACTCGGATTCAATTAAAGATATTTCAGAAAGGATGCAGATGAGCGAATCAGCAGTGAAAGTTACTCTTCACAGAACGAGAAAAGAATTAAGAAGATATATGGAAAGCGAGGGTTTATATCTATGAAAAAATCAGAGGCAATGGATTTATATGAAGGGCTTAATGGAATTAGTCCGCGAATGATTGAAGAAGCGGGAAATTACAAGAAAACTGCCAGTGTGAATATCAGGTATAAAAAGAGCAATAATGTAAAGAAGATAATTGCAGCAGGTCTTGTGGCAGCGGCGGCTGTTACTGCTGTATTGGGAGTCAGAGGACTGAAACCTTCTGTGACAGGAAACGGAAACCAGAGCAGTAATCAGCCAGCATCAGAGCAGACTGGATTTAAAATTGCTCATGTAATGAATGTGTATGCAGCCGGGCTTGATAACACATCAGAATGTATTTTTTCTAATGATGAGAAAAATGCTGGTGTATCAGGAGTTGTGGCTGGAATTTCAAGCCAGGTTGGAGATTCATCTGTGATGGGACAGGTTATGGCTGGTATAAATGTAACGGGCGAAGATATCTCAAAGATTAAGTATTCTATAATGGGAAATGATTCAGATGTGACATATAATCTGGCAAGGATGAAAGAGGTTGACAAGGACAGCTCTGAGTATCAGACATCTTCTGATAAATTCAGAAAACAGAAGGAGAACGGCTATGCTTATTACATTATTGAAGATATTGGGGAAGAGTATGAGGAGAGCGGCAACAGTCAGAGCGGGGGCATACAGATTGTAAAATTTTCAAAGCAGTTAGAAAAAGAATCTTTGTATCAGGACCGTCAGGTATACAATGAGATGGTTAAAAATATGTATGAAGGACTTACATTAAGTATAACTGTGACATATGGAGACGGAACAACAGAGATTGTTGATGTGGGATTCAAGGAAGTCGGTGGTGGCGACAATTCAGGAAAAGTATCAGATAAAGTGGCTGTTTATGTGAAGTGATGAGTGACAGCGTATTATTAGCAGATCTTAAACGAAGAGAAAGACATGGTGCCAGGTGGTGCCATGTCTTTTTGCATAAATAAAATAAAGGAAGCCAGATAAATACTGACTTCCTTATAAAATAAAAGAGCGCGAGACGGGGATCGAACCCGCGACCCCCTCCTTGGCAAGGAGGTGCTCCACCACTGAGCCACTCGCGCATATTATATTGTGTTGTTCGTTTGGTTTCTCGCGAACACAAGTGATATAATACACGCAAAAGTTAAAAGTGTCAAGCACTTTTTTGAAAAAATTTCAAAAAAATTAAAATAATTACTTTGTTGAGAAGAAAGCGACAGTAATTCCACCAGGTCCAATATGTGTTCCGATTGTAGCTCCTACTTTTATTCTGGCCGGAACAGGAATCTTATTTTCCCATAAAGAGCTGCTGTCCTTAATGTATTTGTCGATAAGTTCTGTTGAACAGCCGGTGTAGCCAAGAAGGACAGGCATAGAATAATCAATTCCACCGTAGGTGTTGACCTGTTCAATTAAGAAGTTGTTGCCCTGCTTTGAGCCGCGGGCTTTACCTAATATGGCAACTTCACCATTATCAATTGCGATTACAGGTTTTATTTTTAATACATTTCCTAAGAAAGCGGCACTGCTTGATATTCTGCCACCTTTTTTAAGATATTCCAGAGTATCAAGAAGTGCTACAAGACGTATGCGTTTTTTCGCGGAGTTTAACTCATCAGCGATTGCTGTGGCTGACAATCCATCATTAATAAGTTTTAAAGCATATTCAATTAGAATCTGTTCGCCTACAGTTACATTTTCGCTGTCTATAATATATATTTTCCCCTGGCTGCCGGCGTGTTCGCTTTCATAATCCTCGGCGGCTATGCAGGCACTCTGGTAAGTTCCCGATAATTTAGAAGAAAGAGTTATCACTATAACGGCATCAGAATGGGTGAGTGCAGTTTCATAGGCAGAGGTAAATGCGAAAGGACTTACCTGGCTTGTCTTAGGGAGAGTGTCGCTTTCGATGAGTTTCATATAGAACTCATCTGCTGAGAGTGTGACACCATCTTCAAATTGTTCATCTCCAAATGATATAGTCATTGGAAGAACTGTGACCTGATTGTGTAAATTTCCTGGCATATCCGATGCTGAATCTGTTATAATTGTTATCTTAGAAGCTGAATTCATAAATAATCCTCATTTCTGCGTACCATTGCTGACAGGCAGGTGCTGGTACGCAAAGCCACAAGCCTGAAAATAGTATTGCAATACAGGAAGTGTGTAAAACCCCAAAATTGAACGTGAAAATAGTATTGCAATATGGTCTGTAAATATACAGCTAAGATACATTTTCC
>ENA-USUM01002420-USUM01002420.1-human-gut-metagenome-genome-assembly--contig:-NODE-2420-length-11149-cov-8.130509_pt1 | contig 11149 bp, 9 predicted proteins | sample MGYA00250063_ERZ773402 | MGnify/ENA primary metagenome ERZ773402 (study PRJEB29103, sample SAMN06112030) | human gut metagenome | biome: human gut; feature: ankylosing spondylitis patient; material...
CACTCCGGTGCTCTTCGACAGCAACTTCGTCAACAACTACTATAATGCGGTGTCTTCAAACTTCATCGAGGACGGCTTTGACATGGTCGCGCGCGAATACGACGCCGCGGGTCACGGCGAGTGCCGCAGCTTCGGCGGCCTGGTGCGTCATGACCTCGAAGTCATCGGCCTCGCGGGAGCGCAGTTGCTTCAAGACGAAGTCGGCCACGGGCATGCGGCCCGGGGGGTTGCCGATGCCGGCGCGGATGCGCGAGAAGTCGCGGCTGCCGAGCTTGTCGATGATGGAGCGCAGGCCGTTGTGGCCGGCGTGGCCGCCGCCGACCTTCACGCGCACGTCGCCCGCGGGGATATCGAGCTCGTCGTGGATGACGAGCAGCTCCTCGGGCTTGACTTTATACTGCGCGCAGAGCTTGGAGATGGGGCCGCCGCTCGTGTTCATGTAGGACTGGGGTTTGACCAGGACGACCTCGCGCTTGCCGCCTTCGGCCTCGGCGTCGTTGACGTTGATGACGGCGACCTCGGCGCCCGCCTGGTTCTTCCAATAGCTGACGCCCGCCTTCTCGGCCAGGACGTCGATCGCGCAAAAGCCGGCGTTGTGACGGGTTGCGGCGTATTCCTCGCCGGGGTTGCCGAGTCCGGCGACCATGCGGATGGGCTTGGGCTGTGCTGCGGCCATGGGGCTCCTTGCGTTCGTTATGTACCTGCCGAGTATGGTGGCGGTGGGTGGATGAGCTGTCAAATCGGGGCGCGCGGGATGTGGAGGGCGGCGGGGGTGTCGACTTGGGGGCGGTCTGCCTTCTTGCTGTGCGGTACTATCAATTCATGGGCGTCGTCGTCCGACGTCCGATTTGATACCGAACATCAAGGAGTCCCCATGGATGTCACCGCGATTGTAATGGCCGCAGGCGAGGGCACGCGCATGAAGTCGAATCATGCCAAGGTGTCCCACCAGATTCTCGGCAAGCCCATGGCCTGCTGGGTCATCGATGCGGCGCTGGCCGCTGGATGCACCCGCGTGGTCGTGGTGGTGGGTAGCCACTCCGACGAGGTGCGCGCGCTGATCTCCGCCGCCTACGAGGGCACGCCTGCCGCCGACGCCATCGAGTGCGTCGAGCAGGTCGAGCGCCTGGGCACCGCGCATGCCGTCCGCACCGCACTGGATGCGACGGGCATCGACGCCGGTCCCGTGGTGGTCTTGAATGGCGACCTCCCGCTCATCCAGGCCGATACCATCGCCGCCTTCGCCAACACCGTCGCCAACGGTTCGAACGCCGGTGCCGTGCTCACCTTCACCCCGCCCGTGCCCTTTGGCTACGGCCGCATCGAGCTGGCCGAGGACGGGACCGTCAGCCGCATCATCGAGCAGAAGGACTGCACGCCCGAGCAGGACGCCGAGCTCCTCGAGTGCAACGCCGGCTGCTACGCCTTCGACGGAGCGCTCCTTGCCGCCCACATCGGCGAGGTCGGCAACGACAACGCGCAGGCCGAGTATTACCTGCCCGACATGGTTGAGATCCTTAAACGCCACGGCCATGCCGTGACCATCTCCCACTGCGAGGATTACCGCGACGGCCTGGGTGTGAATAGCCGCGTGCAGCTCGCCGAGCTCACCGCCATCGCTCGCGACCGCATCAACGAGCGCTTCATGACCGAGGGCGTCACCTTTATCGATCCCGCCCAGGCCTGGATCGGCCCCGATGCGCAGATCGGTCGTGACACCATCGTGTGGCCGCAGACTCACCTCATCGGCGCGTGCCGCATCGGCGAGGGCTGCCAGCTCGGCCCGAACAGCCGCCTTGCGAACGTCGTGGCGGGCAACGATTGCTCGCTCGACGAGACGGTCGCCATCGACGTCGTGATCGAGAACGGTGTGACCTGCGGTCCGCGCGCCTACCTGCGCCCGGGTACGCACCTTTTGGACGGCGCGCACGTGGGTACGCATGTCGAGATCAAGAAGTCCACGATCGGCGAGGGCTCCAAGGTCCCGCATCTCTCCTATATCGGCGACACCACGATGGGCGCGGGCGTGAACGTTGGCGCCGGTTCCATCACCTGCAACTACGATGGCAAGAACAAGCACGCTACCACCATCGGCGACCGCACGTTCATCGGCTCCGACACCATGATGGTCGCTCCCGTGAACATCGGCGCGGACGTGGTGACCGGAGCGAGCAGCTGCATCACCCGCGACGTGCCGGACGGCGCTCTGGCCGTGGAGCGTTCCGACCAGCGCATTGTCGAGGGCTACACCGAGCTGCGTCGCGCCCGCCTGTAGCCCTTTCGGATGTGCAATTGGGGATGGGTGCAAATTGCACATCCTGCTGATGGCCCTGCCGGTCGTCCGATTTCGGGCGGCCGGCTTTTTCATGTCGAGACCCAATGATGTGTAATTTGCACCCGTCCCCAATTACACGTTATCGGTGGTCAATTAGCTGACAAAGTGGCTAATATATAGAACGTGTAAGGAAGTTGTGGCGTATAAAGGAGAAGTCATGCCGACAACCGATCCCAAAAAGACCGTGGATATGAGCAAGATCCTGCGAGTGTACTCCGGTTCCTCCAACCGTCCGCTCGCCCAGAAGATCGCCAACCAGCTCGGCGTGGAGCTCTCCGGCCTTACGCTCAAGCAGTTCGCCAACGGCGAGATCTACGCTCGCTATGACGAGACCGTCCGCGGCGCCGACGTCTTCCTGATCCAGTCCGTTGCCGGCGAGAATGTCAACGACATGCTCATGGAGCTCCTCATCGCCACGGATGCCGCCAAGCGCGCTTCCGCCCGCTCCATCACCGCCGTCATCACCCACTACGGCTACGCCCGTCAGGACCGCAAGGCCGGCCCGCGTGAGCCCATCACCGCCCGCCTCGTCGCCAACCTGCTCGAGTGCGCCGGCGTGGACCGCATCATAACGCTCGACCTGCACCAGGGCCAGATCCAGGGCTTCTTCGACATCCCGGTGAACCACCTCTCCGCTCTGCCGCTCTTCGCCGACTACTACGACGCCATGGGCTTTGACACCGACAACCTCGTCGTCGTTTCCCCCGACGTGGGTCGCGCCAAGGCCGCCAAGAAGCTGTCCGACATGCTCGGCTGCTCGCTGGCCATCGCCCACAAGGGCCGTCCGCGCCACAACGCCGCCGAGGTCATGGGCATCATCGGCGACATCAAGGGCAAGACCTGCATCATCAACGATGACATGATCGACACCGCGGGCACCCTGTGCGCCAACGTGCGCGAGCTCAAGGCCCTCGGCGCCGGCGACATCTACGTGTGCGCCACCCACGGCATCTTCTCCGGCGAGGCCGTCCAGCGCCTGAACGACGCCCCGATCGTCGAGTGCGTGGTTACCGACGCCATCCCCGTCGAGGAGGGCGGCAAGATCAAGACCATCTCCGTGGCCGGCGAGTTCGCCGAGACCATCTCCGCCGTGTACTACGAGCAGTCCGTGAGCACGCTCGTGGGCGGCGACTTCGCGATGTAGCGAACATGTTCAAAGTGAGCGGTGGTTCGTCCGCCGCTCGTGCAGCCGGGTCCTGGCGGGCCCGGCTGTTTCTTAAAGGGGCGATTTGCAGAAGAGGGGGAGCGGATGGCGCAGGCGCCCAGGCATACGGCATTTGGAACTATGCACCCAGCGGTGCCGGCGGCGTTTCTCGCGTGCACGCTCGGCCTGACCATGTTCGCCCCGCATCCGGTGCTGGTGTCGCTGTCCCTCGCGGGGGCGCTCGCGTACGGCGCCGTTGCCCGCGGTGTTCGTCCCACGCTGCTCGCCTTGCGTTGGCAGCTTCCGCTCATCGCGTTGCTGGCCTGCGTGAACCCTCTGTTCGCGCAGCGGGGGAGCACGTTGCTGTTCTCGCCGTTCGGCATGCCGGTGTACGCCGAGAGTCTGCTGTACGGCGTTGTCATGGCGGTGATGTTCATGGCGAGTGTCCTGTGGTTCCAGGCCGCCCGCGATATCTTGCCGCAGGACAAGGTGCTCTCCCTGTTCGGCAACGCGGCGCCGGTCGTATCGCTCATGGTCTCGATGACGACGCGTCTCATCCCGCGCTTCGTGCGACAGGGGCATGTGATCGCCGACGTGCAGGATGTGGCTCTGAGCTGTGCCGATGAGAGTGGTCGCCGGCGTGCCGGCGAGCGTCGCGGCCTTGTGCGCCGCCGCATGCGGCAGAGCTCGGTGCTTATGGGCTGGGCCATGGAAGACTCCCTGGAAACTGCCGACGCCATGCGTGCGCGCGGCTGGGGCGCCGCGGAGCGCCGAACCACGTACGTTCGCTATCGCTTCACTTCGCGCGACATGTTCTGCCTGGTGCTCGTCGCGGCCTTCGGTGCCCTCTGCATCGCGGTGGCGTGGCGGTCCTCGTCCTTCGCGTTTTATCCCCAGCTCTCGCCTTTGGGTCCTTGGCTGAGCTATATTCCCTACGCCGCTTGGATGTTCGTTCCCGCGGCGCTGCACGTGTATGAGAGGAGCGTGTTCGCATGAGCGATGAGGGTATCGCGCTCGCGTACGATGACGTGACGTTTCGCTATCCGGGCTCTCGTGGTGACGTGCTGAGCGGCGTGTCCATGGCCGTTCCCGCCGGTGCGTTCGCGCTGCTGGTGGGAGGCACCGGTTCGGGTAAGTCAACGCTGCTCTCGCTGGCCAAGCCGCAAATCGCCCCTGCGGGGGACCGCGCCGGCCAGGTGCGCGTGTTCGGCAGGCCTGTGGATGACTTGGATGGGGCCGAGGCATGCGAGGTCGGCTACGTGTTCCAAGACCCCGATAACCAGATCGTGTGCGACAGCGTGTGGCACGAGATGGCATTCGGCTTGGAAAACCTCGGTACGCCCCAGGGCGAGATGCGCCGTCGTGTTGCCGAGGCGAGCTACTTCTTTGGCATGGGGCCGTGGTTCCACAGCGATACGGATGCGCTTTCGGGCGGCCGCAAGCAGCTGCTGGCGCTTGCCTCGACGCTCGTCATGCAACCGCGCGTGCTGCTGCTCGACGAGCCGACGGCGCAGCTCGACCCCATCGCGGCGCGCAATTTCCTGCATGCCTTATTCCGCGTGAACCGGGAGCTGGGATGCACCGTGGTTGTTGCGACGCACGAGCCCGAGCTGATGGCTGATTACGCGACCTGTGCGTTCGAGCTGGTGGACGGCGCCGTGAGGCCGGTTGAGGACCTGGGGCGCTTCAAGTGCGAGGCCGCGTTGGCGGAGCGCGGCGCTCTCTGCGATGCGAATGCCCCGGCCGCCGTGTCGGCGCACGGTGCGTGGTTCCGGTACGGCCGCGATGACGACTGGGTGCTGCGCGGTTTGGATCTTGAAGTGCGTCAGGGCGAGGTGCATGCCCTGGTTGGCGGTAACGGCTGTGGCAAATCGACGCTGCTCGCCCTTATCGCGGGCACGCGCCGTGCGCAGCGGGGCGAGGTGCGTTCCGCGATTTCGGCCAAGGCGATGCTCCCTCAGGACCCCAAGGCCCTTTTTGCCGAGGAGCGCGTGGACGAGGAGCTCATGGAATGGGCGCATATCGGCGGATATGGTGCAGATGAGGTTCAGGCCATGATGGGGGAGCTCGGTGTTGCCGACCGTGCCGACCTGCATCCGTACGACCTGTCCGGCGGTCAACGCCAGATGCTCGCCTTGGGCAAGCTGCTGCTCGTTCATCCACGGCTTCTGTTGCTCGACGAACCGACCAAGGGTCTCGATCGCGCCGCCCGCGAGCGTGTGGCCGGCATGATCGAGGCTGCTCGCCGCGACGGTGTTACGGTTGTCGTATCCACGCACGATCTGGCGTTCGTGCGTCGCGTCTCCGACCGCGTGTCGCTTATGTTCGACGGCGAGCTTGCCTGCACGGAGCCCGTGGGCGAGTTCTTCCGCAACAACCTGTTCTACCGGCCATGATGGTGGGGGATGAGATGCGTTTGAGCGGCACGTGCGGACATATTCTCGAAATTGCGCTGCTGGCTGCAGTTCCCCTGGTCATGGGCGCGGCATTGCTGACGGGGGCGGCAAACGCCGCACTGCTCATGATGGTGGTCGTGACGCTGGTGCTCGTCCTGTTCTTCCTGGGGTACGAGCGGAGCCAGCCTGCGCTGCGCCAGATCATGCCCACGCTGGTGCTCGCCGCGTGCGCGGCGGCGGGGCGCATCCTGTTCGCGCCCATTCCGGACTTCAAGCCGCTTTCCGCGATCGCCATCATCGCCGGCGCGACGTTGGGCCCGCGCAACGGCTTCATGGTCGGTGCGCTCGCGGCGCTTACCAGTAATTTCTTTTTCGGCCAGGGGCTGTGGAGCCCATGGCAGATGTATGCCTGGGGCGTGGTGGGATACGTGGGTGGCATGCTGGCTCGGTCCGGCGTGTTCGAGGATCGCGCAGCTGGCCGCCCGCGCGTATGGGCGCTCGTGCTCATGGGGCTGGCATCCGGCGCCCTATACGGCGTGATCATCAATGCATATGGCGTGCTGGGATTCGTGCGTCCGCTCACATGGGCCGGTGCGCTGGCCTACGTAGCTGCATCCCTGCCCTTCGACGCGATGCACGGCGTGGCGACTGCCCTGTTCCTCGCGGTTTTGTACGGCCCGTGGACGCGCCGCATCGGTCGAGTCGTGCGCAAGTACGGGCTGTAGCGTCTGCGCGGCGGCCCTACAGTTCGATCTTCAGCGTGACGGGGCAGTGGTCGGAGCCAAAGATGTCGTTGCGGATGCCGCAGGCGCGCACGCGGTCGGCGATTGCGTCGCTTACCAGGAAGTAGTCGATGCGCCAGCCCGCGTTGTTCTTGCGCGCGTTGAAGCGGTAGCTCCACCAGCTGTAGGCGCCCTCCAGGTCGGGGTTGGCGGCGCGGAACGTGTCGGTGTACCCCGCATCCAGCAGCTCGCCGAACTTCGCGCGCTCCTCGTCGGAAAAGCCGGCGTTGCCGCGGTTGGACTTAGGGTTCTTGAGGTCGATCTCGTTGTGCGCGACGTTAAAATCGCCGCAGGTCACAACCGGCTTGCCCGTTTCGTCCTCGAGCGAGCGCAGGAAGGCGCGGTAGGCGTCGTCCCAAGCCATGCGCGTGCTCAGACGGGCGAGCTCGCCCTGCGCGTTGGGGGTGTACACGTCCACGAACCAAAAGCGCTCGAACTCCAGAGCGCACACGCGACCCTCGGTGGCGGCGACGGCGACCAGTTCGAGCTCGTCGTCGGAGAGGCCCGCGGCGCGCCCTGCTGCGAGCACGGCGTCTGCGTGACGTACGGAAAGGGGCTCCTCGCGCGTGAACACAGCCGTGCCGGAGTAGCCCTTGCGCTCGGCGTAGCTCCACACCTGGTGATAGCCGGGAAGGTCGAGCTCGACCTGGCCCTCCTGCAGCTTGGTCTCCTGCAGGCCGAGGACGTCGGCGCCGAGTTCGGCCACGATGTCTGTGAAGCTCGGGTCCTTCTTGAGCACGGCGCGCAGGCCGTTGACGTTCCACGAGGCGAGCTTGAGCGTGCGGGAAGCGGTGTCGGTCATGATGGTCTCCTTCGGCGGCGCATGGCGCCGGATATGTCGAAGGGCCCGTTCGGCGCTGCGCGCGCCGACGAAATGGGCCCAGTAGGGTATCGCATGGCTAACTATACTAGATGGCGGTGGCACTGCGATTGCGGTTCGGCGAAAGCCTCACCTGGTTGCCGACGCCCCAGGATGAGCGCGCCGCCCTGCTCATCTGCTGCGATATCGCGCGGGCATTCGAGGTTTAGGGCGTTCTCGGCCTCTCTATCCCCGCGTGCCACGACATTCGCGCAACGTAAAACGAGTGGGCTGGATACAATAGAACGAGTTTGTCTGTTTCGAAAGGATCCTCATGGCACGCGATTCCAAAGTTTGGCGCTGCGGAAAATACGAGCTGAAGTTCGACCGCCCGCGCATCATGGGCGTCCTCAACGTCACGCCCGATTCCTTCAGCGACGGTGGCGAGCACCTCGACACCGACGCCGCAATCGCGCACGGCCTCAAGATGCTCGACGATGGCGCCGATATCATCGACGTCGGCGGCGAGTCGACCCGTCCCAGTTTCACCCCGGTCGATCCCGACACCGAGGCGCGCCGCGTGCTGCCGGTCGTGCAGGCGCTCGCCAAAGCCGGCGCCGTTGTGTCTATCGATACCCGCCATGTGGAAGTCGCCAAGGCGGCCGTCCGCGTGGGAGCCTCCATCGTCAACGACGTGACGGGCTTCACCGACCCGCGCATGGTCGATTTCGTCAAGGAGAGCGACTGCGGCCTGGTGGTCATGCATGCCGGCGAGGTTGCCGACGTCGAGCGTCCCCGCACGCACACCGAGGTCCAGCTCGACACCTCCGCCGCCGCATTCATGGCGCAGAAGGCTCGCGAGGCCGAGGAGGCCGCTCGCGCGCTGGGCGCCACCGGCAAGTCCAAGCGCGCCGCCAAGGCAAAGCTCATCTCCGGCATGGTGCAGCCCCTGCAGCCGCAGCTGCCGTTCGACGCGCCGGCTCCCGCAGCCGATGCCGAGCAGGCCGCGCCGGCCCCCGGCGCATCTGCCGCCGTGGCGTTCGATGCGACCGACGCGGATGCCGTGAGCGCATCGGTCGAAGACGCACCTTCCAGCGACGATCTTGCGTCCGTGATGGCGCGCTCCGGGGCCACCGCATACAACGGCAGCCGCTCCGCGCAGCTCCGCCGCTTCACCCTGCCCGATTCGGCCCCGATCATGCGTCGCGTCATGGGCTTCCTGTCCGACCAGGCCCGCGCACTCATACACGCAGGCGTGGCCCGCGAGCGCATCTGCCTGGATCCGGGCTCGGGTTTTGGCAAGGAGGCCAACGAGGACATCGTTATCCAACGCGAGCTGGGCAAGATCGCCTCGCTGGGCTATCCCACGCTGTGTGCCGTATCGCGCAAGCGCCTGGTGGGCGCCATCTCGGGCGTGGCAAACGCCAGGGAGCGCGACATCGCCACGTTCGGCGTGTGCCTGGGCGCCATCGAGCAGGGCGCAAACATCGTGCGCGTGCACAACGTTGCCGGGTTCGCCCAGTTCCTGAATGGTTTTTGGGCGATCGCCCGCCCGCAGCCGCGCCGCGCCTACGTGGCGCTCGGCTCCAACGAGGGCGACCGTTTGGAGAACATCCGCACCGCGCGCGACCTCATTGCCCAGATCCCCATGACGTGTGTGTCGAGCTGCTCGCGCATTTACGAGAGCGAGCCCGCCTACGAAACGGATCAGGATGCCTTTGCCAATGCGGTGATCGAGATCAAGACCGAGCTGGCGCCGCTCATCCTGCTGGATGAGCTGGGCAAGGTGGAGCTGCAGCTGGGCCGCGACCGCTCCGGCAAGGCCAAGGCAAACGGCCCGCGCCCCATCGATTGCGACCTTTTGTGGATGGACAACGAGATTCACGGCGGCAACAAGCTGCGCCTGCCGCATCCCGGTCTGGGAGAGCGCGACTTTGTGCTGGTGCCGCTCGAGGACCTCATGCACAACCCGGCGCGCTTCTTCCGCTACGAGGGTATCGACGTCAAGGAGCCCGAGGACCGCGTGGGCCACGTCGTCGCCGAGCTCGGCACGCTGTAGCGTTCGACCCTTTACGCCAGGCGGCGGTAGATCTCGCAGATGCCCTTGATGGTGAGTTGGGGGTCGACGTGGTCGAACGCGTCGGTGGCCTCGGCCACCACGCGCGCAAGGCCGCCGGTGGCGATGACGGTCGCATCTTCGCAATCGAGTTCGCGCTTGATGCGCGCGATTAGGCCCTCGGCCATCGCGGCGGCGCCCACCACGGTGCCGCTTTGCACGGCCTCCACGGTGGTGTGGCCGATCGTGGCCTTGGGCGCTTCGAGCGGGACGCTTGCCAATCGGGCGGCGCGCGCGGTTAGAGCGTCGAGCGAGATGCGGATTCCCGGCGCGATGCACCCTCCGATGTAGGCGCCGCGCTCGTCGACCACGTCGATGTTGGTGGCGGTGCCAAAATCGACCACGATGCTCGGTGCGCCGTACAGCGCGGCCGCCGCCGTGGCGTTGGCGATGCGGTCGGCTCCCACCTCCGCCGGGTTGGGCGCGTCGATGCTTGTAACGGCCGCGGTCTCACGGCCCACGACCATCAGGCGCGCGCCCATGTCTCGGGCCACGCCCTCCCATTCGCGCATGAGCTGCGGCACCACGCCGGCAAACGCGATGGCGTGGACGCAGCCCAGGTCCAGGCCGTCTTTGTGGAAATAGCCGAGCAGGCGGACGTGCAGTTCGTCTTTGGTGAGCGTGCGGTCCGTGGGCATGCGCCATGCGTGTACAAGCTCGTCGCCGTCAAAGAGGCCGAGTGCGGTTTGGGTGTTGCCCATATCGATGGCCAAAAGCATGGTCGTCTCCCGTTGAATGTCATGCGGACGCTGCGGAAATAGGGTCGACAGGGTGTCCTGAGCGACAGCGCACATTGTATACTTATCGCTTGCACGTGCGCTCCGCGGCGCACAAACGTTTTCGGTTTCCGAGGAGTCTCATGAACAAGAAGGCCAAGCGCCGTCTGGTGGTGACCGGCGGTATCGTCGCCATCGCCATGCTCGTGATCGTCGCCATCGCCGGCTCCGGCGGGGCGGCCTCGTCGCTCACGGTGGGCGACCTGCTCACCGGCGATTACGCCGGCAAGAAGGTCCAGGTCACCGGCTCGGTTGTCGACGGCTCGATCGAGACGGACGGCACCGCGGTCCGTTTTGACATCACCCCCGAGGAGGGTGACGGGAGCGAGTCGGTCCGAGTCGTCTACGAGGGCGCGCTGCCCGCGACCTTTGGCTCGGGCGTCGTCGCCATCTGCACCGGCACGGTCGAGAACCCGCCCATGCTCAGGTGCACCGAGATGGTCACCAAGTGCCCGTCCAAGTACGAGAGCGCCGAGGGCTCCCTCACCGTCAAGGGCCTCATCGATCAGGCTGACACCATGATGTTCGAGGACACCAAGGTGTGCGGCTACATCCAGGGCGAGGTCAACGATGCCAGCGCGGATTACCGCTTTGTCATCGAGTCCCAGGGCGCCACGTTGAAGGTGGTGTATGACGGGGGCCTCGACGAGCAGGTCTCCGACGGCGTCGCCGTCGTGCTCTCGGGTCACCTCGATTCCGATGGCATCTTCGTCGCAACGGAGCATACAGAACAGAGCAACTTTCTTTTTCAAGTTTGTGCTCAATTCGTGCTCGGTACGCAATACCAATACATCTGGTTGA
>ENA-USUM01002421-USUM01002421.1-human-gut-metagenome-genome-assembly--contig:-NODE-2421-length-11147-cov-34.993225_pt1 | contig 11147 bp, 6 predicted proteins | sample MGYA00250063_ERZ773402 | MGnify/ENA primary metagenome ERZ773402 (study PRJEB29103, sample SAMN06112030) | human gut metagenome | biome: human gut; feature: ankylosing spondylitis patient; material...
CAACCGTGTCCTGATCGGCAACCGCGCCTATATGGAAAAGGAGGGCGTCCCCGTGCCCGAAACGGAGTACGAGGAAGCCGGCGCAGGTTGAAGTGCATGATCGCTCCGTAACCGGCCTCGGTCAAATCATAGGCATAATTGCCATACTGACTAATCTGATAGGCGGAATAGTAATTACCCAGATTGATCGACATGGGTGCATAATGCTCCTTGGTTACGCCGGAAGTGCTGATATACGTGTTGTAACCGAAGTTGGAATAGACATGGTCGAGCTTGGCTCCGGCTGTCGCGTTGATCTGATTGTAGCCGATATTGTACTGGAAGAGGGTAATCAACTTGCCGGCGGGCAGCTTGGCGCGCAGTTTGGTGATCAGGTTGCCATACGAACCGGAAACGGAGGTCACCGTGCCGCCGTACTCGTTGTCGAATCCGATACCGTCGAGTCCGTACTTATTTACGGCATAGGCGAGAATCGTTGCAAGCTGATCGGCCTGCGTGTCATTGAGACTCGTGAAGTCGATATTCTGCCAGTTAGGCAGGATGGTGAGCACGACTTTGATGCCCTTAGCCTGCAGACCGGCTACATAGGTGGCAGCACCGCCGTTTTCGAGCAGGTTGGTCATCTTGTCGTTCAGATAGAGGGTCGGACGCACTACTCCGTTGACCGTCTCCTTGTTGAGATTGGCGGCGAAGAACTCCACGATATCGGCATAGGCCGAACCGTCGGAGAGCAGGTAGTCGCCGGCATTAAGCGGGTTCACGTCGTTGGTCTCGACATAAATGGTGACCTTCGGAGTTTTGTCCCCGTAAGCACGTGTTTTGACGACAGGTTCCTGGGCCTTGTCCATCGTCGGTTCTTCTGCCTGCTGGCAGGAGATCATCATCGCTGCACTGGCTGCCAGTGTTGCGAATAATTTGAAGTTTTGTTTCATTTTGATTTGAATTTTAATTGTTTTTGCTCCGGTTAAAGAGCTGTGAGAGGATAAAATGGAAGAACATAGGTGTATTTTGTCGACCATTTTTATCAATTCCAATCTTTCAGCCATTTGCCGTAATTCTGAATACCCTCGGATAATGTCCAGAGTCTGTTCATATCCAACAGATAGGTGTATCCTTTTTTGCTTCCGAGCAAATAGCTGTTTTCTGGATCCATAAAAATGCAACACGCTGCAAACGTATTGTCCCAAAAACCTTCGTAACTGTCCTGGAGATTGCTGTGCAAATCGTCGAAGACGATGATGTTGTTAGGCTTATAATTAGGAGTCCAATCTAAAAGGAATTTAGGCTCCCGCATCATGGCCTCTTCTTCCGTTTGGGCAGCAGGATAGATGGGAAAGTTGATGCAGCCGTACCGATCCTTGGGCAGATTGGCAATCGGCTTTTGCGTATAGGTGGATACATACTCCAGTTCGGGATGCCACGGGTCGAGCAGCTGCGGGGCCTCGCTGTTGCTGTTGTAACCCGACCATGCGTAGTCAATGTAATCGCCGACGGCGATTCCGCCCGTCGCTTCCGTATCCCAGAAAGTAGCGGTCGGCTCCTCGTAAACCGTGACCGTCAGTAATTTTTCCGTGCCAAGTGCCTCGCGCAATGCCTTGATGAGCTTCGGATAGGAGGTCGTGTTCACGGCCGGCATACCCTCCTTGCCGTAGCCGGAATTTCGATCCCAGAGGTTTACACCGTCGAGTTCGTATTGTTCGATAACGGTCTTGACCTGCGCTGCGAAGTCTTCGATTTGAGCATCGGTGAGGTTGCAGAACCCGAGCCCCTTGCCTCCGCCTTCGATACTGATACATACCTTGCGTCCGTGTTCCTGCAACGGACGGATATATTTCGTCGATTGGCTGAGCACATAAGTCATGTCGGTTCCGAGATCAAGCAGGGCGCGGCCGGCTGCAGCATCGTAGCCGACCTGGACAGTGCGCAGGTTGACGATGTTGCCTACGGTACCGTACCACGCCACGGTCGTGCCGCGTGCCACTTTCTTCCGCATGATGTAGTCCTGCGCCAACAGCGGCTGAAAATCGTTCGTATTGACATAGAACACGAAGAACAGGTCGTGGCCGTCGTGCAGGGTGTATTCGTCGGTGTAGGGTTGGCGAACCGAAACGTTGTAGTAAAGCGTCTTGTCCGCGTCCGGTGCGTCCTGTGCAGCGACCGTAAGCGGTAGTACATATTCCCCGGCGGCAAGTCCGCTTGCCGAGAACTTGATACGTTTCAATTCCGAGCGCTGCGTTGCGGCCGAGAGGTCGAGCGTCTTGCCGTCGGGAAACTCGTAATTCGCCTCCGGCAGCAGTGTGCGTTCGATTTCATCTCCGGCATCGTAGTCATTGAGCAAAGATGCATCGCACCATGCGTCGAGCGAATATCCCGCTGCCGCCGGCTGTGTCTGCCTCAAGTAGAAGTTCTTCGTCATAACCCCTCCTTCGGTCAGCAGCACATCGACCCTATTTTCCACGGAATTGCTGCTGCACAACATCACATGAACCTCTTCGATGGAACCTTTGTCGGGCAACTTCCCGCTTTCCTGCATCACGGGATCGGCCTCGCAGGCCGTAAGGCCCGCGAGTGCCGCCGTGCAGAGAAGCGTTACCACCCCTGTTTGCAAATCAAAAATCGTCTTCATAGTTACTCGTTGTTTTCGTTAAGTTTCGGGATCTCGATGCCCTGCGGCCAAATGATGTCGTACTTGGCGACGCCGTCGTTGCCGTACATCGAATAGTCCTTGACCGTATTTCCCGAGGCATCGTTGCATTTCCAATACCCCAAAAGCGTCGGATCGTTCTCCGGGTTTTCGATTTCATACATATTTTCCCAAATCTGTTCCGGCGTGCGGGCCACAGACCATACACGCGCCTCGGCGATCTTGCCGTTCAGAGGCCGATAGTCGTCGTAGGAGCGGCCGATGAAGAACTGATAGGCCTCGCTCAGGCCATCGTACCCCAGTTCTTCGTACTGGGCCTTGTCGCCCTCGGGAGCGGTGTTCCACAGGTCGTAGAGCGCCCGCATGGCCAAGTTGATGCAGTTCTTATCGTTCTGCGTCGTGATGCCCACGCCCGTGACTTCGCTCTGAATCTGCCCGTCGACGTAGATGCGGGCCGTGCGGGTATTCTGGTCGTAGGTGCAGGCCACATGGTACCAGCGCCCCGTTTCGAGATGCTTCATCGCGTCGCGTCCGGGAATCTTGCCGAAGCCCGAGCCACTGCCCGAACCGTCGAACTGCAACTGTTCGCGCTCGAAATTCGTATCGCCGATACGCAGCAGCAGGTACTGCTCAACGCCCATGACGGACGAGATGTTGACGGGATTGCCTTCAGTATTGGTTTTCACGAATTCGTCGATGTAAATCAGGGCCTCGTAGGTCACAGCCCGCAGGCCGTTCCAATCCTTGCTGCTTTCGGAATACTTATCGAGGGTCGGGAACTCGATCCAGTTGTCCGTAAGTTGTGCCGCGACGGTGATGGCCGAGGAGCGTTTGACGACGTAGTAAGCCACGTCGGAGCCGTGCAACACATCGATCGATGCGCTACCGATGCGTACTGGAACCAGATAGGTTTCGTCGATTGGCAAAGCTCCGGTCTGCTCATCTCCTTCTCCGGTGAGTTCACGGAGGCGCAGCGTGACAGCATCGGAGGTCGTCTTCCCTGCCGGAATGGTCACAGTTTCGGACAGCAAAGAATAATATTTTGAATCGAGCATCGTCCACTCCGTACCGTAACGGGCATTGTACGTCCCGACGAGCGACGGGTCGACCGTGAGCGTCACCGCCACATCCTGTCCTGCCGGATATGTCAGTACCGCCTGCAACGCGCAATCGTAGGTAGCCCGGGTGTTGCTGAAGGTCGTGAGCTGTGCGTCGCTCGTCGAAGCGACGTCGAGGTATACGACATTGTCGAACTTGTGATTGTCATCGCCGTAGTTCTCGCAGGCCGTGAAAGCCACGAGCGAAACGAGAACCGCCATTAGTATCTTTTTCATGTTCATGACTGTCTTTATTTAGAGGGGTTCAACGTTTGTATCGCCTGCCGGATGGTTTGGTAGTTCATCTCGGAATGGTAGTAATCTTCGGCAATATTGTAAGCCGCAAGCCCCGCATAAGGCCCGAGTTCGACGACGCGGCGCGACATTTCGTCGACGGCGGCGTGCTCGGTGCGGTCTTCATCAAACAGCGCCGCATTGATTTCGGCGGTCAGCAGCAGCCGATTGGCCTCGATGCCGGCATAGTTAACAGCGTGCAGGGCATGGAGTCTCACATCCAAAACATTTTCGAGTTTCTCCGTATCGAGGATGACGTAATCCATCTTTGCACGGTCGGTGGCAGCGAGCGACAGGGGATTACCCTCGAAAACGAGGAGCTGACCGTCAGTTCTGGCCGTGGCAAGCCTATCAATAATGCGAGCCGTGGCATCCGCAGCCAACGGGTCGGTCGTGAACGAGTAGCCGTCCATGCCATTGGCAGCGACGGCAACGACGACCTTATCCAAGTAGGCGTCGAGCGCCGCCGCATCGGCGAATTCCTCCGCACGAGCGGCATAGTCGATCTGATAGAGCACCTTCGTGCCTTTCTCGTGCATGACGGACATGTCCTCGGCGTCGAATTTCGAGAAGTTGTCGGCGTTGGTCAGCGTCACGATGTCCAGCGAATCCGGAAGGCAGCGCATGAAGTCCTGCTCTCCGGTCGCTTTCTCGGGAGAATTGTGCATGCGGGCATAGACGATGAAATGCTCCGACTGCTTGTAGGCCCTCAATGTCGCGGTGTACTCGGCCCATAGGGCAGGATCTTGCTCCCAAGGCTTTTTGACCGTACTGTCGAGTGCCTCCGTTTCCGTCCAGTCGCTGCACGAGACGAGCGACAGCATCGAAAACAGCGCCAGCAGCGTGAATATAAAGTTCTGTTTCATAGCTGTTAGTTGTTATAAGATTTGCAATCCCACCATACACGGGTTCCCATGACGTCGCCCGTGCGGTTGCCGTTCTGCTGCTCGCCATCGAGCGTCTGGATGGCCAACTGAAGGTTGGCGTTGTTCTGCTGGTACTCCTCGACGGGGTAAGGCAGGCGTCGTGCACCCTGCGCTACGTCCACCGTGCCGCCCGACTTGTCGGTGGGCACGGGCAGCAGTTTCGGATAGCCCGTGCGGCGGTGCTCCGACCACGCCTCGACGCCCAGCGGGAAGATGGCGATCCATTTCTGCACGATGATGCGTTCAAGGTTGCGTTCGAAGTTCTCGGCTCCGTCGACCCACGGAATCCCGATGTCGCTCTGGGCCATCGCGCTGTAGTTGCCGACAGGATCGGTGTAGGGCGCGGGCTTGACGTCAGTCTGGGCCAGATAGGCGTCGGCGCCGCTGGCACCGCGCTCCTCGAACGAAAGCCTTACGGCTGCTTCGTAGAGTGACCGTGCCGTTTCTTCCGAGCCCCAGCGCAATTCATATTCCGCACGCAGGAACGTTGCCTCGGCGGCATTGAACCATAGGTAGGGCGTATCGCTCGCAACGATCATATTCGAATACTTCGACACGGCCTGCGACTTGCTCGTCACATCGATGCCGATACGGATACCCACATAGTCGCCGACATCGTTCGCAAGGAACATCTTCTCCATACGCGGGTCTTTGTAGCCGTTCATGTAGCAGAGGATGTCGGCTCCGACACGGTGGTCGCCCCAGTCGTTGTAGATGAGCGTCGTGCGGTTCTCCGCGGCGTGCATCGCCGCATTGTCGGCATTAGCCTCGATAACACCCCCGGCAATAGCCTCGGCGGCCTTCGCACGGGCGACGTCGGACTTCACATACGACAAACGCATGGCCATGCGCAACTTGAGCGAATTGGCATATTTGAGCCACTGCGCGATATTGCCGTAGTAGACGCCGTCGTAGCGGCTCCACGCTTCGGCCGGGAGCGTCGTGTTGCGGCCCAGTATCTCGATAGCCTCGTCCAGCTCCTCGAACATCTTCGTATAGACCGCCTCCTGCGAATCGTACTCCACATAGACCGACTCGTTGCTCTCCAGCTTCGAATAGGGAATCGGACCGTAGGAGTCCGTCACACGGTGCATGATGGCCACTCGCAACAGGCGGGCGAAAGCGATGGCCACTTCGTCTTCCGTGCCGTTGACGATGCCCTTATAGGGGGTATAGGTCTCGGTGATGACGTTGGCGAAAGGCCATTTGCGCCAGTCGGCCGAGGGATTATAGGTCTCGAACTTGGTCTGCCATGTATCGACCGTAGCACCGATGTAACCGCCGAACGGCCCGCCCGAAAGCGATTCGTTGAACTGGTACATGTGCTCCTGCACGGGAATCACAAGACTCTGCAGCGACTTGAATTTCGTGCCGGTCTTGTAATTGAGGGCATCCATCTGTTCTTCCGTAACCTGATTGGGATTGCGGTTGATGTCCTCGAAATCACCGGTGCAGGCAGCCAATCCGAGCAGCGCGACCGACAGCAACACCGACTGCCAGCTCATATTGATCTTTCTCATAGTTTCTGCGCTTTAGAATTGGAATTTGACATTGAAACCGAGACTGCGCATCGAAGGCATCATGAAATAGTCGATGCCCTGATAGTTCAGTCCCGTCGAGGCGACGGCTTCGGGGTCGAACGGCGCCTTGCAGTAGATCATCCACAGGTTACGCCCTACGAACGAGACGGTCATGCGCATCTTGTCGCGGAACCATTTTGTCGGCAGGGTGTAACCCAGCGAAAGCTCTTGCAAACGGACGTTCGTCGCCGAATAGAGATAATATTGCGGCAGACCGGACTGCGAGCCGATGGCTTGGTACCACTTCTGCGCATCAACCATCTCACGGCCGTTAATCAGCACGCCGCCGGCATCACGTGCAGCGGCCGAAGCCTCCGAAACGCCGTACAGATCCAAATTGGCCTGCGTCGCGGAGTAGCAGACACCGCCCAGACGGGCTGTGAACAGCACGCCGAGATTGATGCCCTTCCAACTGAAATCGTTACGCCATGCGAGATTGGCATCCGGGAACACCGAACCTAAATAGATATCCTCACCCTCATCGGTAACCTGTAAGTTACCGGCATTGTCCACTTCGACATAGCCGTTTTCATTATACCGCAGATTGGACGTCGTATAAAGGTCTCCCAACGTACCGCCTTCTTTAAGAATATATTTCGCCTTGCCTAATCCCTTGATGTCGAGCTTGGTGAGATTCAGAGATTCGCCCGTCACGGGGTTTACGGCATTAGCCGCAAGTTCGCGGATTTCGTTCTTGTTCCACGAATAAGTGAAGTTCGTCGTCCAGCGAAAGTCACGCCATTGGTTATCGTACCCGAGCGAGAGTTCGACACCCGTATTGCGGACATGGCCGGTTTGCAGGTAGATGGTCGTATAGGACGACGAGGGCGGCAGCGACGGGTCGAAGGTCTGATTTTTCGTATCGGCCCGGTACCACGAAGCCGAAAGATTGATGTGTTGCCACAGACGGGCATCCAGACCCACCTCGTAGGTGATGGTGCGCTCGGGTTTCAGGTCGCCGATGGGATAGTGCGTCTTGTCTTTCCACACCTTGTTCGTGGCGTCGTATTCGTAGGTCGGAACCGTCAGGTGACGCGGGAACGGCATACCTACCGAGGCGATCGAACCGCGGATCTTCAGATAGCTGATCGCATCCGGCATGTTGAATGTCGCCGTCGGAACCCACGAAAGGCCCACCGACGGGTAGAAGAACGACGACTCGGGCGAATTGGCCAGTTGCGAAGCCCAGTCGTTACGCCCCGTCACCGTGAGGTAAAGCATCTGTTTCCAACCTACTTCGACCGAGGCGAAGATGGATTGGGTCTGGTCGTGCCAGCCGGTTTTTTCCGCACGTTTTTTCGTGTCATCGAGGTCGAAGACGTTAAATACGTTCGGAAGGCCGTTTTCCTGGATCGGGCCGCGGTACGACAGTTCGTCGGTCTTGATATTGTTGATCGAGGCGCCGATATTCGCGTTCAGAGACCAATCCTCGCCGAAAGTCTTGTTGATGTTCACCATCAGATCGGCGTAGGTCTGCGTGTCGTAAGCGCGGGCCTCGGTATAATGGCCGTTCTTGCCGCCGTCGGTGATGGTCGTATTCGACGAGGCATAGAGTTTCTGCGTGTAGAGCGAATTCGAATTGTCGAGGCGCACGCGCCCGGCGACATTCAGCCACGGGAGGATGTCGTAGCTGGCCGAAAACGACAGCATATAACGCTTCTTGTCCGTGTTGCGCAGGTTGCGGTAGTTGATCCAGTAGGGATTCTGCATGCGCAAGTCACCGCCTTCCATGTCCGTACTCCAGAACTGCTCCATGAGTTTCGTCCCTTCGTTGTAACGCTCGAAGCGACGGTAAAGGTCAAAATTCTCGCCCCGCGGGAACAGGTAGGCCGGAACCAGCGGGTTCGAATAAACGCCCTGGTTGGTCATGTTCTGGTCTTTCTGATAGATGTAGCTGGCGCTCGCATCGAGCTTGAGCCGGTCTTTCAGAAAGTATGAAGTGTTGCGGAACGTGAAATTGTAACGGTCGTACTCGTTGTTGGGGATGATTCCGTCCGAGTTGACCGAAGCTGCCGAAAAATAGGTCTGGTTCTTATCCGTACCGCCCGAAACCGTAACGGCGTTGGTATAGACATGCCCCGTCTCGAAATAGTCGTTCGGCGTATAACCGTAGCGGGCCGCCGGGAGCAGCTTCTCGCCCCAGCTGTAAATCCCCGAGCCGCTGCGGGTGCCGTTCAGGCCCGTGCCGTAGCGATTCTGGAACTCGGGCAGCACGAAAGGATTCAGGAATTCCGTATTGCTCGAAAGCGTAACCTTCAGCGCTCCAGCCTGCCCCTTCTTCGTCGTAATCATCACGGCTCCGTTCGCGGCTTCCGAACCGTAGAGAGCCGCAGCTGCGGCGCCCGTCAGCACCGACATCGACTCAATATCCTCGGGGTTGAGGTCTGCGATGGATTCCGTAGCACCGCGCGAATCGAACTCCGTACCGCCACCACCACCGAAGTTGTACATCGGAATGCCGTCGATAACGTAAAGGGCGTTCGAAGACTGCGAAATGGACTTGTTGCCGCGCAGTACGACCTTCGAGGCACCGCCGACACCTGACGATGAGGCGTTGATCGTGACACCGGCCACTTTACCCGTCAACGAGTTGATGAAGTTGGCATCCTTGACGGTTGTGATGTCTTCGGCCTTGATCTGCTGAACATTGTAGGCTACGGCCTTTTCCGAACGCTTAATACCAAGAGCAGTGACCACGACTTGTTCGATCTCGGCGGACGACTCCTGAAGCGTAAGGTCGAAAGCAGTACGGTTACCCACATCGACCACCAGAGTCTCATAGCCCAAATAGCTGACTTCCAATTGCCGGGAGGCAGCGGGGGGGGGTATCTGAAGCGAGAAAGAGCCATCGGAACCGCTGCTGATGCCGATTGAGGTGCCCCGGATAACAATGGTCGCTCCGACGATCGGGGAGCCATTGATATCGCGGATAGTTCCGGAAATGTCAACAGGGAGCTTTGCCTGTTTTTTTGAGAGAATGATGTTGGAACTACTGATCTGATAGGTGATGTCCGTCCCTTTGACCATTTGGTCGAGGGCTGCTTGCAAGGATTGGTTCGTCACATTTACCGTAACGAGCCTGTTAACATCTACATCATCATTGATTCCGAAAAGAAATTTTGTCTGTCTTTCAATCTCATTCATTACCTGCTTCATACGCACGTTTTCCATCTTGATGGAAACCTTCTGCGTCTGTGCCTGCACCCCAGTAACAGGGATACAGACGAGCGTAAGAACTAAAAGAAAAGACAGGCAGATTTGCTGAATAATCTTTTTATTCATACATTTGTCAAGTTTGGTTCAATGGTTGGGAATTGGTTAATATTCCTGATTGAACTATACGCCGGTGAGTGTTCGCCCACTCATCGGTTTTTCATATCAGGAAGCAAATGTTCAGAGTTGATAGTTCGTGGTTTACATCATAGGCATCTAAAGAATTTGAGATAAGTTAATAATTGGATGGACTATTTAATGATGATTACATCGGTAACAGCATCGTGTTCAAAGGTGAAATCCGAGGCGAGTTGTAGCATATGCAAAGCGTGGTCTATACCGTCCGAAACACGGATTTTCAAACTTTTGTATTTTACGACGGGCATGGTTTCGCGCCGAATCTCTATCTTCACGTTATAACTACGCTCCAACTTGCTCATCAGCTGCTCAAACGGCATTCCGTACACTGAAATAATACCATCCATCCACAGATAATCGTCTTTATCTTCAAGTTCTTGGATTTGAAACCCTCCATCTCGAAGATTGACGATATCGTTGGGCTGCAGAATGACGGATTCTCCGTTTTTTTTATTCGTCACGGCAACCCGGCCGCTAAACAGAGCTGTTGAAAAACGATTCTCCGCTTGGTTGGCGATTACATCGAAATGCGTACCCAATACTTCTACATCACAGGCAAAAGTTTCCACGATGAACGGGCATTCAGAGTTATGGGCGACATTGAATATGGCCTCTCCACTCAACTGGACACGCCGCTCCCCTTTTGGGAAAATCGCAGGATAAACGATGCGGCTCTGCGCATTAAGTTCCACGATGGAGCCATCCCCCAACGTTAGGCGAATATGCTGCCCTGCCGGAACCTCGACAGTCGTTTGCTGTTGTAACCACCGGTTCATGCGTTGACTCAAAAGCACATGGTCGACAGCAATTCCGAGCAGTAAAATGGCGGCAGCAACTCCGGCATAACGCAGCACTTTCGGCCATCCGAAACGTAGGAAAGAGCGTGAATTATTTATACCCGCCTCCGGATTAGGTGCACACATTATGCCCAATACATACAAATTATATGCTTTATCGAGAACTTTCTGATTCTTTTCCGGATCTTCGTTCAGCCAAGCCGAAATCATATCGGTTTCTTCCAAAGTCGTTTGCTCTGCGAAGAAACGGAATAACATTGCATCTGTAACCTTTTTTTCCATTCTGTCATAATATCGCATCTATTTATATAGTTCCACAACTCAATAAGATTCCCTCCTCTAAAATGCGTTTTTTTGCAAATAATTTTTTTTATTAAATTAACCTGTTGCAGGTCAATTATATGGGTAAATATTTTTTTTGCATTATATTTTTTTTAATTTTTTCTTATGTTTTTTTT
>ENA-USUM01002425-USUM01002425.1-human-gut-metagenome-genome-assembly--contig:-NODE-2425-length-11139-cov-58.866841_pt1 | contig 11139 bp, 12 predicted proteins | sample MGYA00250063_ERZ773402 | MGnify/ENA primary metagenome ERZ773402 (study PRJEB29103, sample SAMN06112030) | human gut metagenome | biome: human gut; feature: ankylosing spondylitis patient; material...
GGCCGAAGCAGATCGTTTTCGTGACGCGCCGGGGGCACTCAAACCAGGGTTTGTATCCCGCGGGTGCTGCGCCCAGGCCCTCTTTGATGCTGTAGTCGGGGTTACCTTCGGGATCCATAAAGCGCATGCGGGTAAGGCCGTTTAATATCGCGCGCATCCGGGCGGGGCCCGAAAGACTGTCGCTGTAGTTGTCGTTGCCGTACATGCCCTGAAGGTAGGCTTTCCAGTCGTCGCCCGCCAGGGCGCGGTGCGCTTCTTCGGCGTGACTTAAGGCGTCTTTTAAGGTCCAGGCCGGAGGAATTCCGGCGTGCACAAAGACGGTGTCGGGCGTATTGATGATGAGGGGCTGCTTTCTGAGCCAGTCGATGAGCTCATCACAGTCGCGTGCTTCAAGAATCTCCCCGATCGTGTCCTTGCGGTGCACGCGCCCGGCACCGGCGGCAACCGCCAAAAGGTGCAGGTCGTGGTTGCCGAGAACCATTTCGGCTCTGCCCGAATCGCAGAGCTTTTTTACTTTGCGCAGTGTCTTTAAGGATTGCGGGCCGCGGTTAACGATGTCGCCCACAAAAATGATGTGCGCCGATTTCGGCAGCTGCTCAAGAAGGCCCTTAAGGCTTTCCAGACACCCCTGCAGATCGCCGACGGCAAAAAGTTCTCCGGCCATAAGCCAATGTACGCCCGAAACGAAAAAGTGCCGTCATTTTAGACGCGGCAAAGGGGCGCACCTGAGCGGACTTTGTAACACAAAGAGTTCATGCGAAGGGACGCACCCGTTTAAAATCGCGGTCTTCAAGAAAAACCTGACTCAGCGGGCGCTTCCTTGTCCGATGCCGAGTCCTTTTTGTGGGAAAAATTCCGATGAAACCCGTCCGTAAAGTTGTCTTTCCCGTGGCCGGTCTCGGCACGCGTTTTCTGCCGGCCACAAAGGCCATGCCCAAGGAAATGCTGCCGGTGGTGGATAAGCCCCTCATCCAGTACGCCGTGGAAGAAGCGGCGGCCGCAGGCGTCACCGACATGATTTTCATCACGGGGCGCTACAAGAGAGCCATTGAAGATCATTTCGACAAGAGCCCGGAACTTGAAGAAGATCTCGCCCGCAAAGGTAAGACCGAGCTTCTGGACCTGGTGCATTCCATTACGCCCGCTGGTGTGAACTTCATCTATATCCGCCAGCCTGAACCCTTAGGCCTCGGGCATGCCGTGCTTTGCGCGCAGCCTGTGGTGGGGGATGAACCCTTCGGCGTGATTCTGGCCGACGATCTGGTTTACGCGCAGACCCCCCTTCAGGGAACCGACCGTTTCGTATAGCGTGGAAGCCGGTTGCCTGATTTTCTTCGGCACAGTTCCAAGCACAACCTGCCCGGAAGCCTGTGTGTTCCCGAAGTCCATCCAGTAGAGTGGTGTGTTATTGTCCGTGTAGGAGGATGCCGGCACTTTCCCCAGCACATTCCACAAATCGAGTCTGGACTTGATATTGTCCGTACAGGTGATAGTGATATTGGCTATTTCATCCCGTTTTACCTCTTTCAATACCGATGGGTAGAGCCTTGCCTCCGCTTTCCAGTCGTTGCCGAAAAAGTTGTTTATCCTCGTTACCAGGCATTGTGCCTTGTTCAGCCCCAAGTCCATCGGTCCGAAAAGCTGCCGTCCGATATTCGCCTTCGTCACGATGTCAGGGTCGTAAAGTGTCACGAACAATCCCGGATGCCCAAGCGCACGGAGTGTGACGTCCAATCTTGCCATACAGGTCAATACTTGCGAGCCTGTGCCGCCTGCACCAATGATATTCACCGTCACTGGATGTTGCGGGTTCACCAGGTAACTGTCTGTATAATGTATTCTTTTCATCGTAATATGTCTTTTAGTTTCAGTTTATTCAATGGTTTCAGTTCTTCAAGATTGAAAGGCTTGTCCTTTGCCGCTTTCGTTACCAGTACCAGATTGGATTTCGTGGGATTTCCACCGCTGCCGAGATGGGAAAATTCCGTCAACCAGAACTTCTTTTCCCAATACTCCAGCAAGTTTATGTAAGTCAGGTCTTTCGGCTTTTCTATTTTTGCGGAACCTAAACAGACACTTGCTCCAGTCACGTTGAAGAACGGAGCCGCAAAAAGTTCCGTCTTGTCCGCCAGTTCAGTATCCTTGTAGGCATAGACATTTAGATGGCTTTCTCCCGCCTCGTAGATGATTCCCGGCAGGTGGTACTCCGCATTCTCTATCTTGAGGGCTTCCTTGAAAAACATCATGCGCTTTTGAGGTGGATTGTACCAGATGTGTTTCTCGCTGCCCTTGCGCGGGTCGCACCACAACAGGTTGGACGGAATCCTGCCGTATGGTGTAGTGCTATGACTTTCTGAATATCCCCGTACCAGCTCGTTCATGAACTCTACTGTCACCGGACGGCCTTCGCCCATTCTTCCGCTTTCGTCTATATCCCTGACCTCGATAAAATAACTGTTGTCATTCATACTATGACTATTATTCTCTTGGGCATATACAATCAACGCCGTCCGCGGATGGAGCAGCGTCCTCAGTTTTCTTGTAAGTTCATTCGTTTCTATCATATTTCGTTCAATATATAATGTTTATAAATTCATCCGCCCATTTGAAGAACCGTTCCGGGTAGTCATCCATGATGAACAAGCGGTCGGTTTCAGGTGACAGGGCACAGGTGGTAATGGGAATAATATCGTATGTTTCCTGTCTGCTTGAATTGTAATAGTCAACAAGATACTCAGATACAATATCATTGGTGTCATAGACCACCCTTATCTGCTGTTCCAGACGCATCGGCTGGTATTCCGGTTCTTCCTCGTAAAAGGCATCATAGCCGTATTGCATGATACCGTGTTCCGGGTTGAGGAACGGCAATCCCTTTTTCATTACTTCGACAATGGAACGCTCAAAATCGTTTTGCGGGGCATACTTTTCAAGTGCCTTCGGTAAATCCTTGTAATAGGACTTGTTCCCCACACGCTTGAGCAGTCTGCCAATTTTTCCCTTCCCGTATGACCATACCAGTTTCATCCGTTTTTCTGTTTCCTCCTCTTCCTCCAGCGGATTATCCTCTTGCAGCCACATGAGTACATAATCCGTGTCATCCTCGTCCAGAATGGTGGAGATTCCGTTCGCCCTCATCAGGTTGTGGATAAATGTGATGGAAATCCGCCTGAGCGTGGGATTGAGGGATTCCAGAAATTTCACCGGGAAATAATACAAGGTCAGCTCTCCCCAATTGTGACACTTCCACAGATTGAAATAAAGCCTGCCGTTCTTCTGCTCGATATTCAGATTCATCCCGTCCCCGACAAGTTCATCCATCTCGTTGTACAGTTTGGCGATACTTTCCCCGATGCTGTTGCCCGGAGTATGCGTCGCTTCCTTTTTCAACAAAAGGGCATAATTGAAAAAGGAATCACGCAGGAACTCGTAATTTTCCCGCGTGATTACGTTGATGCCGTTACCGTCGTATGTGTCCACAACAAGGTTTCCCTGCGCGATCGGAGTCAGTGGTGTGCTTAGAAAAGAATTACGGCCCCGCTTGGAGCCGCAATCCGTTCTTCCCTGTTCACCCCGTACAGGGTTTCCCGTCCGGTCTGTCCGATGATGAGCCTTGCCAGCTGTTCCTGCCGGCGTCCGTCCAATGGTACACATGATTTCTTCTTTTTATTGTCCTTTTTCATGGTTTTACCCTTTTGTTCCGATGGTGGTCTTGAACTCGTACACGGCCTTGTCGTCCTTGATGACCGGTCCGTGTACCGTTGCGGTTGTCAGTTCCGGGTAGAAGTTGGAGTAATAACTCATGACCATCTCCGGGCTGTCCGACGGATTAGGATCGTCGAGCGTGACCATCCCGTTACCTTTCTTGAATGTGAATGAACGTATCATTCCTGTGATTTCGAGTGCCATAATCTTAAACTGTTTGAGCGTAATGTGAAGTATGATGTTCTAACATGGATTGGGGAAAATCGGGATATTCATCGTAATCCTCCGGCCGGTAAGTAGGCTCTTCCTGCCCGTATTGCGGGTACATATCCTCCTGGTGACAGGATTGTTCCTGCCAGTGCGCGTCATACTGTCCGCCGTATGCAGGTTGCGGCTGTTGCGGCGGCATCGGTGGCTGTACACCGTATTGCGGTCGTGCAGGAATGGGACTCTGGTGCGGTTGCTGTGACGGCCACATTGTCTGCTGTTGCGGATTCTGCTGCTGTTCGGTCATCTGTCTCTGCATTTGCGGCTGAGGTGGATATGGCGGTGTCTGTTGCTGCCGCGCTTGCGTCTGCGGTTGTGGTGCGGAATCTTCCATAAGGTCGAACAAGCTGCCCTGGTTCATCGCCTTTTTCTGTTCCGCCACCATCCCGTCAATCTTACTCAAGTCCTGCGGTTTAGCATAGAGACGTGCCTGCCCGAGAACGGTAACGGCCTCGCAGTGTTTCTTGGCAGCGATCAGCTCCTCCGCCTTCTTGAAGTGCTTCTCATACTTCTCCCGCTTTTCTTTCTCCTCTTTCGTTTCTTTGGCCTTTGCATCCTTTGCGGCCTTGCTCTCAGACGCGGCTTTTTCCGCCTGCGCCTCGAATTGCGCCATGTTGGTAATCAGACCTGCCGCCTTCTGTATCGGTCTGGCGATGGCTTGCAGGAATCCGGCGTCCAGCTCCTGCGGCAGTCCGCTGACGGTCAGCGGTACGATGTGGTTCTGGGCTTCGTCCTTCAGCCCGTTTGACTTCGGCAGTGTCGATACTGTCAGTTGTCCGTTCGCTTTGCGGATGACGAACGTGAGGTCCACGCCATCGGTCATCATCTGGTAGATTGTTGTGAAAAACATAATCGTATGAATTAAAATGTGAATAATCGTATTCCGTTATTGGTTGAAAAACTCTGCCAGCAGCCTGTCCCTGTCGGGGTGGCGGCATATTTCCAAAATCGGATTCAACAGTGTGGAGATGTGTACCGGTCCGGTCGTCCCTCGTGGCGGGAACTTTACTGCCGTTTTCGGTTCCACTGTCCTTTTCCTTCTTGTTGCGGGCATCGGTGTACGTATCTGCAACGGTGCCATCGGCGGTCTTGTGATGATTGCCAGGTTCATGATTTTATTTATTTTATTTGTGAATACTCGGGCTTTGGCAGCCCGTTGAACTACAAGGGCTTTACGGCGGACGCTTCCGGTAAGGCAAGGTTTTCGGGGAAAATACCGGAGCCGGAACGGTGAGGATGATTTTTTCCGAAACCGCAAGGCGCGACCTTGCCATCCGAAAGAAGCGTTTGCCAACTTTGCCCGGTAGTTCTTCGGTCTGTCAATGGCTGTCTTGACTTCTTTTTCTTCTCTATCCGTGTTGTTATCAGTTTCACTAAGTTCAGGATACAAAAAGAGCCGCCCGGCAGGACAGCTCCGTTCTGTAAGGTTTTACAGAAATCCGTATGATATATCCGTTTCATATTTTCATCTTGTCAGAAAACCAGATAGCTGAGGATGCAGAACAGTATCGCTGCCGCCAACAGGAAACAGGCAATCCGGTAGATGAACCTGAAGAATCCCCTGAAACAGACGATGGCGACCGCCGCCCATACCGGAGATATACCTCTCGTGTACAGGTAACCGAACACGATGAATGCGACAACAGCCAATGATACTATCCGTATCCATCTGCTTGTCCTTGCTTTTTCGATACATTTCCTTGCTTTCATGCCCTTACATTATTATGAGGTGAAACATGTCATTTCCAATTTCCGGGGCCGGAAAGCGTACCGCCTCCACAGGCAAGGTTTTCGGGGAAAATACCGGAGCCGGAACGGTGAGGATGATTTTCTCCGAAACCTGAAAGGCCAGACCTTGCAGGTGGAACAAGGCGGTGCGCTACCTTTGCCCGTGAATTGGAATGACCGTGCTATTTGCCTTTCCCGCTTTTAGGCTTTGGAAATGAGAGTTTGAGGTTGAAGCCCTCGTCAAAGGTGACGGCCGCATCGAAAGATACGCCCTTCTTGCCCTTGAAACCCTTTATCAGCTTGGTAGAGCCTGACGAAAGCAACTGCTCCAGGTGCTGGTCGGTCAGTTCCTTGTTCAGGAATTTGCGGAACACCAGCAGCCCGCACCCGTCATGGTCGCACTTGGCCACCTTGGAACGGATGATGATTTTCCCTGTCTTGCATTTGGGACAGGTGAAAAACTTGCCCGGCATTGCCTGCAAACTGAGTCGCAGTATCTCGCCGGTCGCCTTGCCGGTGTAGTCCCGGATGGAGCGCATGAATGTTTCCGTGTCAAGAGTATGCCCCTCTATTTGCGCCAGCGCCTTTTCCCAACTGCCGGTCAGCTCCACATCCGCCACGCGCATATCCTTCACCGCCTCGTAGACAAGCATTCCTTTTTCGGTCGGTACGACACTTTTGCCTGATCGTGCGATGTAGTCACGTCCCACCAGCGTGGTGATGATGGCGGCACGTGTGGCTGGCGTACCGATACCGGAATCCTTTATGGCCTCCCTTGCCTGTTCGTCCGTGATGTGCTTGCCACACAGCTCCATGGCTGCCAACAAAGTGGCCTCCGTGTAAAGCGGCTTGGGCATGGTCTTTTTCTGCGCCAACCCGTGTCCCATGACCATGATTTTCTCTCCTTCGGCAAATTCTGCGCTTCCCTCGTTGCCCTCCGGCTCGTCCTTGTCCCGGTCCTCTTTCCTGCGGAATACGTCGCGCCAGCCGGGGCTGATAATGGTGGAAGATCGGGAACGGAAATCCATCCCCTCGCAGGTACATTCCATGACCAGCGACTCTTTCTCGCAGGGCGGGGAGAGGGATTCCAGCATCCTGCCGGCTATCAGGGTATAGACGGCCGATTCCGCCTCGGACAATTCCTGTGGCGCGATACCCGTGATGATCAGGGCGTGATGGTCGGTCACTTTCGCATTGTCCACGCTCCGCGTGTTCAGGCCGGAAAAATCGAGAATGTCCCCATATTCCTTGAAATCGGGCATAGCCACGACTTTCTCCAATAAGGAAGGGATATGCGCCATGACATCTTCCGGTATATACCGGCTTCCGGTCCTCGGATACGATATCAGCTTCTTCTCGTACAACGCCTGGGCGATGGAAAGGGTCTTGTCCGCCGTCAGATCATAATGGATGTTACAGTCTTTCTGAAGGGTTGTCAGGTCGTACAATAGCGGAGCTTGCTGGAATGTCCTCTTTCGTTCCACCTTAGTGACAGTCGCGACGGAACCGGAAGTGATTTTCCCGTATGCCGTCCCGGCCGTTTCCTTGTCCTTGAACTCTTCCGGGTGGACAAACTGGCGGTGCGCCTCTCCCTGCTTCAACGTGATATGCAACTGCCAGTATGGGGTGGAAACGAAGTTGCGGTTCTCCTTGAAGCGTGCGCATATCATGGCGAGAGTCGGGGTCTGCACACGGCCGATGGAACTGTTTGCCGAGCCGGAAGCTATCGCCAACGCGCGGCTGGCGTTCATGCCCACCAGCCAGTCCGCCTTCGCCCTGCTGTCCGCGGCGGCATAGAGGCTGTCGTAGTCGCTGCCGTCTCTGAGGTTTTCCATCCCTTCGCGGATGGCTTCGTCTGTCAGCGAGGAAATCCACAGGCGTTGGAACGGCTTTGTGTAGCCCAAATAGTCATATATCCAACGGAAGATGAGTTCTCCTTCCCGACCCGCATCCGTTGCCACGATGATGCTGTCGCACTTGGAGAAAACCTCATCAATGGTTCTGAGCTGTTTGTTGGCGGTTATGTCTGTCACCATACCTTTGGCCGTCTTTATTTGCCTGGCGACCAGCCGGAAAGGTTCGGGAATCATCGGGAGGTCGTCGGCGGCAGTTTTCGTGTAGCCATATGTGCCGGGCAATGCCAGCGACACGAGGTGCCCCAACGCCCATGTGACCATATACCCGTTGCCGATACAATAGCCGTCCTTTTTTTCTGTAGCCCCGACTACGCGGGCTATATCCATTCCTACACTCGGTTTTTCTGCTATGATTGCTTTCATGTTCGGATAAAAATTAAGCCGTTCCCCGTTACCGGAACCGGAAAACAGGAAACGGCAGTTTGACATTTTTCTTGTTTATTTGTTGATTCGACTGTTTCCGATGGCTATGCCGAAGGCTTTACACCGAGGATTTCAATCAGCGGCTCGCCGTCCTTGCGTACCAGTTGAAGGGTGGCGTCCATCACCACGTCCACACCGAGAAGCACCAGGCTTAAGGACAGGACCTTCGTCTTTTCACCTTTAAGCAAGGTATCAAGTTCGCCCGACATTTCAAGCTCGTCCTTCAGGATACCGATGCCTGCCAGTTCGTCCCAGTTCACGTCTTCCGCCTTGAAAGGCGTATTGTTGCCATTATTCTTGTTCATATTGCTGAATTTTGAGATTTTACATTCATTTGACTTTAGCTTAGGCTATACCCGCACCTTTGGATTTCCGGTTGTTCTGCTCCTGTCCCTGCTTCTGTGCGTTGGCCACCACATTACGCTGTGACGCATCGCGTTTCCGGTCCGGGTTCTCGTTGTAGAAGTCCAGCCTGCCCTGGTTGAAGTTCGCCTTGACATACTGCGAGATGGTCTTGCCGTCGTACCCCTTGATCCCTTCGACCAGAACAGCCTTCCCGTCCTGAAGGTCGGCACGCTGCTTGCGGGTAAGTTCCACGTCCCATACCTTTGCCGGTATCTTGAACTCGGCACGCTGCTCGAAGCCGTCTGGGGTGCGGGAGTAACTCAACCTGCCGGTTTCAAGGTCTGCCTTGATGAACGACGAGAACTCTTCGCCCTTGCGGTTCACCATGTCATTGAGGAAGATGGTCTTTCCCTCGCGGAGCTGTTGCTGTTCTTCGGCGGTAATTTTCACGCCGTTGATTTCCTTCGGGATATAGATTTCGCGTGCTCCTTCCGGCGAATCCGGGTTGTAGCGGGTATAGGCAGGTCTGCCGGTCGCTTCGTCCAACTTGACATACGAGGAGAAAATCTCACCGTCCTTGCGTTCCATTCCCTCCACGAAAATGGCCTTGCCCATATTGAGGTCTTCAATCTGCTGCTTGGTCAGCTCCACCCCGCCTAACGACTGGCGGTTGAAGAGTTTGTCGTTCTCGAAGATAAATTCTACGCCCCTGCGCTCGGCATTTATCTGGATGTGGGCATCGAACTCCTTGCCGCTGTTGGAAATCATCCCCTCGATGAACACCTTCTTGCCTTCACGCAGGTCGTTCTGCTCCTGTTCGGTGAGCTGCACGCCCTTTATTTCCCTCGGGATGAAGGCGTTCTCCGCACGCATGGCGACCACCTCGTTGGTGAGTTTGTCTATGCTGACGAAAGATGGGATGTATTCGCCGTTTCGCCCCTTCAGTTCCACGACACGCCCCATGTTGCCCGTCTCAAGCAGGTTCTTCTTGTCCTCCTCGGAGAAGATGTGCCCGAAATACGGACGGTCAAGTTCGGGTTTCTGGCGGATGCCGTGGATGCCGAGGGCTATCTGGCCGCCGGCGGTCTGCTGGAACGACAGGCGAGCATCGGTGCGCAACACGGCGGAACCGAAGTTCATGCTGATGGGCACGACCTGGTTGGTCTTGTAGCCCCTGAGCATCTGATCGAGGAGTCCGCGTTCCTGAAGATACTCTCGGGACAGCCCGAAATTCTTCAGTTCCTCCCAGTTGATCATGGACTCGTTGTAGCGGTGCTTGGGTTGCTGCTGGCCGCCCTCCTGGACTGCCTGCTGCGTGGTTTCATTTTTCTTTGCCATTTCTTCTTGATTTTTTTGGTTGATACTTTGGTTTTCCTTGTCGCGTGGAACAATCTCGTACTTCTTTAGAAATTCCTCCACGGCTTTCGTCTGCTTTCCTGCCGCCATGTCCTCTACCGCCTGCCGGACTTCCGGGTTATCCAGCGTGTCCTCCTTGACAGCGAGGATGCCGAACCGTGTCGGGTCTTTGAGCTGGCTCCAGAAGTTCTTCAGGAAATTCTCGAACAGGTTGGCGTAGCGGTCGATTTTCAGAAAGGAGTTCTGGTGTTCCTTGTCTGCCGGAACCGTCTTGAACCGGCCGTCCTTATTGATTTCGGACACCGCTTGTAAAATCAGTTCCATCTTGTCGAGGATGAACACGATGTCGCTCATCTGTTCGTTCTCGGTGACTTGCGGTTTAGGGGGATCGTCCCTTCCATTTTTCTTTGCCATAACTTTGGTTTTTAGAGTTGATACTTAAAATTGTCAGTGCAAATATATAGGATGAATTTTGATAAATAATTAGTTTACAATGCGTTATACTATACATTTCATCACTTGTCATCACGTTTCACCGCAGGATGGAAAACAGAGGAAGAGAAAAGAAAGAAAACGGAAGGAGAAAGCATGAAAACGCCCCGAAAATGGCGCACAACCGCAAGCGGGAAAGGCATAAAAAGGGAACGCTGGGAAAGAAAAGGCGCGAAACAGACTGAAAAGTGGAAAAACGAGCGACAAAAAGAAAGAAAACCTGTCTTATGCAGAGTTGGGAGCGAGCTGTCTTTAGTCCCCACTTTCTTGTGGCACTCTATAAGACAGGAGGCAGTGTAAGGTTGGGAAATGATAGGATGGCATAGAACATTGGGACAACATTAACCGATAAAATATAGCCGTCATGTTGTTTTTTTAGAATTGTCCTATGCGTCGTAGGTCGCTTCGCTTGCTAAGTCCCAACCCATTCCTCAACTCGGACGGCGATACCGGAGCGTTTTTTCGGGTGAAAAATTACTGAAAGGAATTTTTTGCGCGAAAACCGGAGGCCTGAACGTGGAAGGTATCGTCCCTCCGAGTTAACTTCTTAATGGGACTTGACAAGGGAAGCGTACTTATGATGGATTTTTATAGAGGAATATGGAATAAGGTGCTATCGCATTGTTGATGAGTGCCATAGATAATTGCTTTTTGATTACTTTTGTAGAGCGATGCGCTTAAGAAGTGGTTTTGTTCACTCTTGGATAGTTGTTCATTAAAAATGAACACAATTAAATAATGAACAAACATTAGATTTATATTACTATCATTCAGATGCTTGCGTATTTCTATTGGAGGAATCTGGTACTTTTCCCGATTTTTTCCAATAGATGATTGGAGAAGTGATGGGGTGTCAAACCAATTTTCGGCACTAATCAGGTCATAGTGCCGAAAACTTGCAGATTGA
>ENA-USUM01002432-USUM01002432.1-human-gut-metagenome-genome-assembly--contig:-NODE-2432-length-11118-cov-13.580744_pt1 | contig 11118 bp, 10 predicted proteins | sample MGYA00250063_ERZ773402 | MGnify/ENA primary metagenome ERZ773402 (study PRJEB29103, sample SAMN06112030) | human gut metagenome | biome: human gut; feature: ankylosing spondylitis patient; material...
GCAGCTATGAATTTTGCCCCTTATGAGAGAACGGCTCATAAGGGGATTTTTTTATGTAATAGGAAATTATATTAGAATTTCCTATTACATAAAAGGCACTATGTACCGATGATGCGCACTCGCACGAAGAAGTAGTTTGCCGCAAGCGACTATGCTAGACGCAGGAATGTGCTTTGCACATTCTTTTTATTTATAAAATGGTAATACTTTGCATCTTGACATAATGCGTGATATTAAGATAAATTATAATTAAGTTTAATAACACTAACTGTAATTAGAGAGGACGTATCGATGATAAAGAAACAATTAATTCAGACAATACCTGAGAGTAAAAAATATATAGCAGGAAATGTCATATTCCAATGGCTGGCTCTGGTTTCTAATATTGTGCTTATGACGATAATAACAACATTTATTGCGGGCCTTATAGACGGTGGCAGTGGAATAGGAAAATATAATTTTTCTAGTATGGCAGCTATGGTGATAAGTCTTATAGTATGCGTTATTGTAAGGGCAGTTTGTAATATTGGTTCATCAAAGATGAGCTATCTGTCATCTAAGACAGTAAAGAGAAATTTAAGACAGATGATATATGAAAAGCTTCTTCGTATGGGAGCATCATATAATGAGAAGGTTAAGACATCAGAACTTGTACAGGTTACAGTTGAAGGTGTAGACCAGCTTGAAACATATTTTGGAGCATATATGCCCCAGTTTTTTTATGCTATGCTTGCACCGCTTACATTATTTGTTTGCATATGCACTATAAATGTGGTTTCGGCAGTAGTTCTGCTTATATGCGTACCACTTATACCAATATCAATTGCATTTGTGCAGACCTGGGCCAAGAAGCTTTTATCTAAATACTGGTCACAATATACAGCTCTTGGCGACACATTTTTGGAAAATCTTGAAGGGCTTACAACTTTAAAGATATATCAGGCAGATGATTATAAGAACATACAGATGAACGAGGAGTCAGAAAAGTTCAGAAAGATAACAATGAAAGTGCTTACAATGCAGCTTAATTCTATTACAATAATGGATTTTGTTGCATATGGAGGAGCAGCTCTTGGAATTATTCTTTCTGTGACGCAGTTTAGTGATGGTAATATTAATCTGGCAGGCTGTCTTCTGATTATACTTTTATCAGCGGATTTTTTTATTCCAATGCGACAGCTTGGCTCATTCTTTCATATAGCTATGAATGGAATGGCGGCAAGTGATAAGATATTTAATTTTCTTGCACTTGAGGAAGAGGATAAAGGAAGCAATGAGTTTCCGGCCAATGAAAATATAGAATTAAAAAATGTACATTTTTCGTATGAGAAAGACAGGGAAATTCTTAAAGGTGTTGATATGACATTTTCTGATAAGAGCTTTACAGCGATTGTCGGTGAGAGCGGCTGTGGTAAATCAACGCTTGCAGGAATACTTATGCACCGCAATAAGGGTTATATAGGAGATATCAGGATTGGAAGTGAGAAGCTTTCTGATATAAGCGAGGCTTCACTAATGCAAAATGTTACATATATAAGCCATCAGAGCTATCTGTTTAAAGGTACGATAAGGGATAACCTTATTGTTGCTTATCCGGAAGCGACAGATGAGCATATGTTAGATGTTCTTAAAAGAGTTAATCTATATGACTTTGTTATGTCTGAGGGCGGACTTGATATGAAGCTTAATGAACAGGCTTCTAATCTTTCGGGTGGACAAAGGCAAAGACTTGCACTTGCAAGGGCACTTATGCATGACAGAAATATATATATATTTGATGAGGCAACTTCTAACATTGATATGGAGAGCGAAGACGATATTATGAGAGAGGTGCTTAATCTTGCAAAGACTAAAACAGTGATTCTTATATCTCACAGACTTGCTAATGTAGTTAATGCAGACAATATATATGTGCTTGAAGCTGGCAGAGTTGCAGAGGCTGGAAAGCATAATGAGCTTTTAGCAAAAAATGGAGTATATTCAAGATTATGGAATGTACAGTATGAGCTTGAGAATTACGGTTTTAAAGATAATGTTGAAAAAAGAACATCAGGAAATGAGGCATAAATATGGGTAAGGTGGATAATAATAAGCATATTGTTAATAGTTCAGACGGAAAATCCGGACGTAGTGGATTAAATGTAATGTTAAGGCTTATAGGTCTTGTAAAACCGCTTGCCGGTTATATGGCGGTGGCAATTCTTATGGGACTTGCAGGACATTTATGTGCTTCTTTTATAACAATATTCGGTGGTTATGCAATACTCGATGTATCAGGGTATGATACAGGACTCACACTTGGTGTGATATTCGTGTGCGTAATTGTGTTCGCACTTGTAAGGGCAGGTTTCAGATATGCAGAACAGTCGTGTAATCATTTTATAGCATTTAAGTTACTTGCAATAATAAGAGATAAAGTATTCAGGGCATTAAGAAAGCTTTGTCCAGCCAGGCTTGAGGGCAGGGACAGAGGCGATCTTATATCTATAATAACTTCGGATATAGAGCTTCTTGAGGTGTTCTACGCACATACAATATCACCTATTGCGATAGCTGTATTGTATACAATAATTATGTGTTGTTATATAGGCTCATTTCACTGGTCGCTGGCACTTATTGCACTTATAGCGTATATATGTGTAGGTGTTGCGATACCGCTTATTGCATCTAAGGCAAGCGGAGATGATGGTTTAAGATACAGAACTAAGTCGGGAGAACTCAGCAGCTTCGTGCTTGAAAGCCTAAGAGGTGCTTCTGAGACAATACAGTATGGCAATGGTGCTAAACGTCTTGAACTTATGAATGGCAGGACAGATGATTTATCAGAAGATGCAAGAAGAATGAAGAATGTGTCTGGTGTTAATACAGCGGTTACTAATGTGTGTATACTGGTATTTGACATAATTATGCTTCTTGCAGGTGTTAAGCTTTATTATGCCGGTATTATAGGCTTTGATGGTGTACTCCTTACTACTATTGCATTATTCTCATCATTTGGACCGGCAGTGGCGCTGGCGGCGTTAGGAAGTACATTGCAGAGTACATTTGCGGCAGGTAACAGAGTTCTTGATATATTAGATGAAGAACCGGTTATAGAGGAACTTACGGGTAATAAAGAAATTGAATTTGAAGGTATTAATGCGGAAGATGTTACATTTGCCTATGGAGAAGAAACTATACTTGATAATTTCAGTATTGATATTAAGAAGGGTGAAATAACTGGAATAATAGGAAAGAGCGGAAGCGGAAAGTCAACGCTTCTTAAGCTGTTTATGCGTTTCTGGGATACAGATAAAGGAAGAATAAGTATTTCAGGCAGTGATATTAAGAATATTAACACTTCTAACTTAAGGGATATGGAAGGTTTTATGACACAGGATACACATCTGTTTCACGACAGCATAAAGAACAATATAAGAATTGCAAAGCTTGATGCGACAGATGAAGAAATTGTGAATGCCTGCAAGAAAGCTTCCATACACGATTTTATACAGTCGCTTCCACAGGGCTATGATACACCTGTAGGAGAATTGGGAGATACACTTTCGGGAGGAGAGAAACAGCGTATAGGACTTGCGAGGGTATTTCTTCATAATGCACCTTTAATACTCTTAGATGAGCCTACAAGCAATCTTGACAGTCTTAACGAGGCGGTTATCCTTAAATCGCTTAATGAGGAAAGACAGAATAAGACGGTTGTGATGGTGTCACACAGACAGTCAACTATGAGAATTACGGATAAGATATATTCCGTAGAGAATGGGCGAATGAGTTAATAATTATGAAAAAGACAGATATTAATAAAAAGAGAGAAAAAGAGAAGCAGATGGTTTCTTATATGATAGCGTTATATTGTAAGAAAAATCATCATAATAAATATAATAAGGGCAGTATCAATAAAAATGGCTTGTGTGCTGAGTGTCAGGAGCTTGCTGAGTATGCAGGATTAAGAAGTGATAAATGCCCATTTATGGAAACTAAGACATTCTGTGCTAACTGCAAGGTACATTGCTATAATCAGGAGATGAGGGGAAAGATAAAAGCAGTAATGAGATTTTCAGGACCGAGAATGATGTTTCATCATCCGGTTGCGGCTATTCATCACATTGTTTCAACAATGCGTGAGAAGAGAAGGTTAAGAAAGGAAAGTGAATATTAAATATGAGAATTGAGGCGGTATATGGGGTGTTAATTCCTTTATTGGGAACAACACTAGGAGCAGCTTGTGTGTTTTTTATGAGGAAGAATATGAAAGATGGGATACAAAGAAGCCTTACAGGCTTTGCATCCGGAGTTATGGTTGCAGCTTCTGTATGGAGTCTGCTTATTCCGTCAATTGAACAGTCAGAAAGTATGGGAAGATTTGCGTTCGTGCCGGCACTTGTCGGTTTATGGGCTGGTATGCTGTTCTTGCTGCTGCTTGATAATATAACGCCTCATCTGCATATTAATAGTGAGGTTTCGGAAGGACCAAGAACTAATCTAAAAAAAACGACTATGCTTGTCCTTGCAGTGACAATTCATAATATACCTGAGGGGATGGCAGTTGGTGTTGTGTATGCGGGCTTTCTGCTTGGCAATTCAGGAATTACAGCAATGGCGGCACTTGTGCTGTCGGTTGGAATAGCAATTCAGAATTTCCCAGAGGGAGCTATTATATCAATGCCGCTAAGAGCTAACGGGCTTGGCAGGGGAAAGTCATTTCTGTATGGATTTCTGTCAGGCGTGGTTGAACCTGTAGCTGCATTCGTAACGATACTGGCAGCAGGAATAATTACACCTGCAATGCCATATCTTTTAAGCTTTGCGGCTGGAGCTATGATATATGTTGTAGTAGAAGAACTTATTCCGGAGATGTCACAGGGGAGGCATTCTAATATTGGAGTAATTGCATTTGCGATAGGTTTTGGAATAATGATGATGTTAGATGTGGCATTAGGATAAATGTGTATTAGGAACTTGTAAATGTTACTAAAATGTGGTTTACTTATAAGGATATGATATTGATAGGCTTATGCGTACTGAGAAAGGTATGGTTATTAGATGAGAGTTGGATTAGGTTATGATGTTCATAAGTTAGTTGAAGATAGAAAGCTTATAATCGGTGGAGTAGAGATTCCTTATGAGAAAGGATTGTTAGGCCATTCAGATGCAGATGTATTATTACACGCAATTATGGATGCACTTTTAGGTGCTGCGGCACTTGGAGATATAGGAAAGCATTTTCCAGATACAGATGATGCTTACAAGGGCATATCAAGCATTAAGCTTTTAGAGGAAGTTGGTGTGCTTCTTGATAAGAATAATTATATAATCGAGAATATAGATGCTACAATTATTGCACAGAAGCCTAAAATGCGTCCTTATATAGATACTATGAGAGAGAATATTGCAAAGGCATTAAAGATTGATGTCAACTGTGTTAATGTAAAGGCGACAACAGAAGAAGGTCTTGGCTTTACAGGAACAGGTGAGGGCATATCCTCACAGGCTATATGCAGTCTTGTGTCAGTGTCTAATTATATATATGGTGATTCGGATATGACTAACTGTTGCAGCGGCTGTAATGGATGTGCTGCAAGAAGAACACAGGAGTAAGTCTGGTCACAGGATTACAATTGAGTAATTATTAGGAATTCAGCATATCTGATTGTGATTAAATATCATATAATAGATTAAGATTAATTAGTTAGGAAGTTATCAGATATGAAATATTTAGATTTTATAAAGCAGGAAATGGCTGTCATTATGGATAGGGATCCTGCGATTAAAAGTAAAATGGAAGTGTTCCTTTATCCAAGCTTCTGGGCATTGTTAAAGTACAGAAAAGCCCATAAGCTTTATAAGAAAGGGCATTTCTACAGAGCAAGAAAGCTGTCACAAAGAACAGCAAGAAAGACAGGAATAGAAATCCACCCAGGTGCAACTATTGGCGAAGGGTTATTTATTGACCACGGACATGGTGTTGTCATCGGTGAAACTGCTATTATAGGAGATAATGTAACACTCTATCAGGGAGTTACGCTTGGTGGAACAGGCAAAGAGCAGGGCAAACGTCATCCGACACTTGGAAGCAACATAATGGTTGGTGCAGGTGCTAAGGTATTAGGTTCTGTGACTATAGGTGATAATTGTAAGATAGGTGCAGGTTCAGTAGTGCTAAAAAATGTGCCACCTAACTCAACAGTTGTAGGCGTCCCTGGCAGAGTTGTTATGAGAGGTGATGTAAGAGTGCTTGAAGATCTTGACCAGATACATCTTCCAGACCCGGTTATGAGCGATATAGAATATCTTAAGGAGCAGAATAAGAAGCTTAAGAAACGTATCGCACATCTTGAAAATCTTGTTAATGAGCCAAGAAATATAGAAGAATAGAAGATTAATTTTACCGACATAAAGAAAGGATCAAAGTTATTATGAAGATTTATAATACACTTTCAAGAAGTAAAGAAGAATTCGTGCCATTAGAAGAAGGCAAAGTTAAAATGTATGTATGCGGACCAACAGTGTATAACCTTATACATATTGGTAATGCAAGACCTATGATAGTGTTTGATACAGTAAGAAGATATCTTGAGTACAAGGGATATGATGTTAATTATGTATCTAACTTTACAGATGTGGATGATAAGATTATTAAGAAGGCTATAGAAGAAGGAGTTACAGCAGAAGAAATCTCTAAGCGTTATATTAAGGAATGTAAAAAGGATATGGCTGGAATGAATATTAAGCCAGCAACAACACATCCTCTTGCTACACAGGAAATTGACGGTATGATTGATATGATAAAGACACTTATCGATAAAGGTTATGCCTATGAGAAGAATGGTACTGTATATTACAGAACAAGACGTTTTGAGGGTTATGGAAAGCTTTCTAAGAAGAATATAGATGATTTAGAGGCTGGACATAGAGATGATGCACACAAGCTTAAGGTATCAGGTGAAGACGAGAAGGAAGATCCACTTGATTTCGTATTATGGAAGCCAAAGAAGGACGGAGAGCCTTATTGGGAGTCACCTTGGAGTGAAGGACGTCCGGGCTGGCATATAGAGTGTTCTGTAATGTCTAAGAAGTATCTTGCAGATGAGATAGATATTCACGCAGGCGGTGAGGATTTAATATTCCCGCATCACGAGAATGAAATTGCACAGTCAGAAGCCGCTAACGGAGTTCCGTTTGCCAAGTACTGGATGCACAATGCATTCCTTAATATTGATAATAAGAAAATGTCTAAGTCATTAGGTAATTTCTTTACAGTAAGAGATATTTCAAAGGAATATGATTTACAGGTATTAAGATTTTTTATGCTTTCAGCACATTACAGGAATCCTATTAATTTCAGCCATGACCTTATGGAGGCAGCCAAGAATGGTCTTGACAGAATAATCACAGCAGTTACTAATCTTACACATCTTGAAAAGAGTGCTAAAGATAGTGCTATGACAGAAGATGAGAAGAAGGTAATAGATTCAACTAAAGACATTTATGGTAAATTTGAAGCTGCTATGGATGACGACTTTAATACAGCTGATGCAATATCAGCAGTATTTGAATTAGTTAAGCTTGCTAATTCTAATTCATCAGAGGACAATACTAAGGAATATATAACAGCACTTAAGGAAAGTATTGTTACACTTGCTGATATATTAGGACTTAAGGTCATTAAGGAAGAAGAACTTCTTGATGAAGATATAGAAGCACTTATCGCAGAAAGACAGCAGGCAAGAAAAGATAAGAATTTTGCAAGAGCTGACGAGATAAGAGATGAACTTACGGCTAAGGGAATTATTCTTGAGGATACAAGAGAAGGTGTCAGATGGAAGAGAGCATAAAAGATAACCTGACAAGTGACATATGGGATGTACTTGGACTAAAAAGTGTAAGTCCAAGACAGCTTTCCCCACTTGTTCTTGCGTATATAGGTGACAGTATATTTGACTTAGTAGTAAAGACTAAGATAGTTACTGCTGGCAATACACAGGTTAATAAGATGAACAGGGCTGCAAGCAGTATTGTCAAGGCTGAGTCACAGTCTAAGATGATAGGTTATCTTGAAGATAGGCTTACCGAGGAAGAAGGAAGTGTATACAAGAGAGGCAGAAATGCCAAATCCTACACATCAGCCAAGAATGCTTCCATAAGTGATTATAGAAGGGCGACAGGCTTTGAGGCACTTATGGGTTATCTGTATTTGTCAGGACAGTATGAAAGAATGTGCGAGCTTATTAAAGATGCACTTGACTGGCTTGAAAATGATAAGAAACGGGCATAAAAGAAAGGTTAGAATTCATAAATATGAGATATAAGGAATTAACATTTGAGGGGCGTAATGCAGTCATTGAGGCATTTCGTTCTGGAAAGACAATTGATAAGCTGTTTATTCTTGATGGTTGTCAGGACGGTCCTATAAAGAGTATTGTAAGAGAAGCTAAGAAGACTTCAACAATAATTAACTATGTGGACAAGGAAAGACTTGACAGACTTGCCAATACAGGACACCATCAGGGCGTTGTTGCAATAGGTGCAGCTTACGAATATGCAGAAGTTGAAGATATATTAGAAGCTGCAAGAAGCAAGGGCGAAGCACCATTTATATTTGTTCTTGATGAGATTGAAGATCCACATAATCTTGGTGCAATAATAAGAACAGCTAATCTTGCAGGAGCACATGGTGTTATTATCCCTAAGAGAAGAGCTGTAGGGCTTACAGCGACAGTAGCCAAGACATCAGCAGGTGCAATTAATTATACACCAGTAGCCAAGGTTACTAATATAGCTAACACTATTGAGGCATTAAAGAAAGAGGGCTTGTGGTTCGTATGTGCAGATATGGGCGGCGAAACTATGTATAACCTTGATTTAAAAGGACCGATAGGCCTTGTTATAGGCAATGAAGGCAATGGCGTAAGCCGTCTTGTCAAAGAGAAATGTGATTTCGTTGCCTCAATTCCTATGAAGGGAGATATAGACTCTCTTAATGCTTCGGTTGCGGCAGGAGTTATGGCGTTTGAAATAGTAAGGCAGAGAATGGTATGAAGCATTATGAGTTGTACAAAGATGAAGAACTTGTAAGTATGTATCGTGACGGAGATGCAAGAGCTGTTGACGAGATTATGGAAAGATATAAGAATCTTGTTAGAAAAAAAGCGAATGCTATGTATATAGTCGGCGGGGATAAAGACGACCTTATACAGGAGGGAATGATAGGACTTTATAAGGCAGTCACAACATATGATGAGCTAAAGGCAGCTTCGTTTGCTACATTTGCCTCACTATGTATTAACGGACAGCTTATGAATGCAGTAAAAGCTTCTAATGCCAAGAAAAATACCCCTCTTAATTCCTATGTATCATTTGATACGCCAGCGAACAAATCAGACGATGAGTCAGATATGAAGCTTGTGGATACATTAGTACACGACAGTGAACAAAATCCAGAAGCACTATACATTGACAGGGAAGTAACAGACAATCTGGAAGAAAAAGCCTTCGAGTCATTGAGCCCGTTCGAGAAACAGGTAGTAACACTCCTTATGGAAGGCAACGACTATATAAAAATAGCCGACCAGCTAGGCAAGACACCCAAATCAATAGACAACGCAATACAGCGTTCAAGAAACAAGATAAAAATAATTGTAGATTAGCTATAAATATACTTGATTAATCATTACAAAAATGATATAAATAAAATTGCTGTAAAATACAGCAGTTATGCTATTGTAGCTCAGTGGCAGAGCACTTCATTGGTAATGAAGAGGTCGGGGGTCCAATTCCCCTCAATAGCTTGCGCGAGTAACGAGTACAATACCACCGTCACATAATTCACATACGTGAATTACGCAACGGTGGTATTGTACTAAATAACAACAGACAACAGGCTGACATTCTAGCCCAGCTTGTCCAGTGTCAAGAGAACCAAAAAAATTTTCCACCGGGATATGCTTGCATACATCGGTGGAAAATCTTTTTTGGTTCTCAAAGGCGCAGAGCGCCGCGCCAGACAATGCGAAGAATTGGCTGGTGTGACACTGTACAAGCGTCCGTTCGCCACCCCTCCACATTCATATATCTCCAATTCCATGTGTCCCTACATATTAGACGAGTACCGCGACAACAGAAATAGCAAAGCTATTACTGTTGCAATTAACTTAATCTATGCACACGCTTTTAGCCGTGTGCGTAGGCTGTTTGAATATCTAAATCAAGTATATGCTTTAAGCCGCACGCAGACAGTCAAATTAAGTAAAATCACCTAACCACCACCGCCTGATAATAATACTTCTGATAATAAGTAACAAATTCCTCCATTGACCTCTCCACAATCCCATAAGTCGGGTCAGCCAATGTCACGACCCCTCTGTCAATATCATATCCGGAAAGTGCTGCACAATGCTCATTGCGAGGCCATGTAAATACAGTCCCATCATCAAGTGTTACATCATTATACTTAACATCGGGGTCATTATAATTATAGCTTGTCCATACAATAACAGGATGTCCAAGTGACAATTCGGTAAACAGATCCTCAACCGGTGAGTAACTCATTATGTATGCTGAATAAGACGAATTCTGGCTCTTTAAAAATGAGTTGGCGGCATTAGCAATAGCAGGAGCGAAACAGCCGCTGCCTGTTGTCTTCCACGGAGAACCCCAGAAATATTCAACGAAACACCCTTGCGTTACAGTGTCACGCATATCAAGATAATTTCTTGCAAGAGTTTCTTTATCAATGCCATAGCCAAGATAATTAAGCACCTCTGTCAATGATGTTATCTCACAGCCTGTTGGAAGTTCAGGATACTGGCTCACAAAAGGAATATCAAGGCTGAAAGAATTAGGATATTCGTAATTCTCTGCAGCTCTTGTAGTGTGTTCAAGTATTGCTGATTTAATTCTTTCCGGGTCAACAGAAAGAGTTTCAAGTGTGCTGTCAACATTTAACACAACAGTGTTGTCGTCCTCCTTTTGTTTGTGGTTATCACGGTAATATATGCCAATAACCAGACACAGGGCAGTAATAGATATAAGAAGTATAAAGGTTGTTAATATATTTTTTCGTTTCTTGTTATTTTTTTTGTTCTTTTTGTTCTTAGCGGCTTTATTGTTACCTGCCAT
>ENA-USUM01002444-USUM01002444.1-human-gut-metagenome-genome-assembly--contig:-NODE-2444-length-11087-cov-5.946866_pt1 | contig 11087 bp, 6 predicted proteins | sample MGYA00250063_ERZ773402 | MGnify/ENA primary metagenome ERZ773402 (study PRJEB29103, sample SAMN06112030) | human gut metagenome | biome: human gut; feature: ankylosing spondylitis patient; material...
AACTTTCTGTTTATGAAAAAAAATATATTCCTACTCTTTCTACTCTTTACCGCCGTCTCGCTTCAGGCGCAATACCCGTTGCTCAGCAAAGATGCCGAGATCAGCCTATTGACAGTTTCGCCATCGGAAGACGAAGTGTACACGGTCTACGGACATACAGCTTTGCGGGTAAGAGATGCATCGAAAAAACTCGATACCGTATTTAATTACGGGATATTCGACTTCTCGAAGCCCAACTTCATCTATCGGTTTGCAAAAGGAGAAACCGATTACAGACTGGCAGCGCAATATACACGCGACTTCCTAATCGAATATGAGATGCGGGGAAGCGAAGTCACCGAACAAATCCTGGATATCGATTCCGCAGGAAAAGCACGGATATGGGAAGCGTTGATGATCAATAACCGGCCGGAAAACCGCGTATACCGTTATAATTTCTTTTTCGACAATTGTGCGACGAGACCCGCTGCCATTATCGAGAAGCTGGCAGGTGGAAAAATAGATTATAACATACCGTTCAAGCAGCAGACGTTCCGCGATCTCATCAACTACTGTACGCGTAACAAACCCTGGCTTACGTTCGGATGTGACCTGGCACTTGGCAGTCCGACCGACCGGATCGCGACTCCCCATGAAATGATGTTCCTACCGCCCTACCTGAAAGAAGCGTTCGGTACGGCAACCATTACCGGTGCAGACGGTTCTCGGAAGGAATTGGTAAGTTCAACCAAAACATTGATAAACGGACTCACCGATGACGTAAAACCGGATACGGGCTTCTTTACGCCGCTTGTCTGCTGTTGGGCCTTTTTCCTGGTTGTGCTGGCTGTCACATTCGTTGAATGGCGACATAAATCCTATTTCAGGATTGTTGATTGCATCTTGTTTTTCACAGCTGGAATAGCAGGAATCGTACTGTTTTTCCTAAGTTTCGTTTCGACACATCCATGCGTTTGCCCGAACTGGAATATTATCTGGTTACAACCTTTTGACTTAGCAGCTGTTATTTTGTTTACAGTAAAAAAGTTAAGAAAGGCCGCATATTATTATCATTTTATTAACTTTGCGGCGCTTACGCTGATGCTGGCTGGCTGGCATTTCATTCCGCAGCATTTAAATACAGCATTTATCCCGTTGGTAATGAGCCTTTGGCTCCGTTCGGGATATGGCGTTTACAGAAAAATATGGAACATCGGGTACGAAAAATATTAACATCGCTCATCGCAATTCTGGCAGCAACCAACCTGGAGGCTCAACAAAGCACTCCCAAATTGGTCGTGTGCATCACAGTCGACCAATTGCGGGGTGATTATATAGAATACTTTTATAATACATTCGGCGAGCGTGGTTTCAAGCGGTTGATGAATGAAGGACTGGTGTATAACAACATACGGTTCGAATTCTCAGACATAGATGAAGCCAGTGCCTTTGCCACCCTATTCACCGGAAGCAATCCTAACTTCAATGGAATAGCGGGAAAGAATATCTACGATTTTGACAAGGAAAAGGAAGTTTCGGTCTTATATGACCCGGACTATATCGGCAATTATACGAAAGAGCATTATTCTCCCCGGAAACTGATCAGCTCCACAATCGGAGACGAACTGAAAATCGCTTCCAAAGGCAGAAGTGACGTATATGCCATTGCTCCCAACCCCGAAAGTGCGATCCTTTCCGCCGGACATGCGGCAAACGGTGCTTTCTGGATGGACGATTACAACGGCAAATGGGCAACAACGACCTACTACAAAGGGCTTCCTTGGTATGTGGACCGCTACAACAACGGCCCGGAATCTCTGTCGGCACGTTTGGAGCAGATGACTTGGACTCCCTCCCTGTCACTGGATAAGTTCAATGCATTTCCGTACGTGTTAGATGAAATTCCTTTCAAATACACATTCAAGGAAAATACAAACGAGTGTTTCTTCAACTTGAAGACATCCCCTTTTATCAATAAGGAAATCAATCGCTTGGCGCTTCAGTTCCTCGAATACGGGGCTTTCGGTACACGTTCCTGTCCGGATATGCTTGCCATCACTTATTATGCAGGCAATTATCGCGGCAATATGCATAAGGAATACACCCGCGAGATACAAGACACCTATTATCAGTTGGACAAGGATCTGGAGCAGTTGTTGGACAAGATCGACAAGAAGGTCGGACTGAACAACACGCTGATCGTCTTTACCGGTTCAGGATATTATAAGAGTGAAGAAGAATATCCTGACGGCATGCAGCTGACAAATGGCGAATTCCATCCGAAACGTTGCGTCGCCTTACTCAATATGTACTTGATGGCGATCTACGGCCAACATACGAATTGGGTAAAAGGATTCTATAACAACCATATCTATCTGAACCGCAAAGCGATAGAAGACGCGAAGCTGGAACTGACGGTCATACAGGAAAAGGCGGCCGAATTCTTGCGCGAATTCAGCGGCGTGCAATTCGTTGCAACCGAGAATGTCCTTCGTACGGGCAACTGGAATGAAAAGACTTCCAAATACCTGCACGGCACCCACCTTTCAAGCCGTGGCGACCTGATCATCGAGTTACAGCCCGGATGGACCATCAACAACGACGATCCGAAAGCGAAAGTAAAAGTAATACGAAATAACGCAGTTATAACCCCGTTGGTATTTATGGGCAACGGTATCAAGCCGGAACATATCTACCGCGAAGTAAAAGCCACAGAGGTAGCCCCAACGGTAACCCATGTGCTGAGGATCAGGCCACCCAATGCGTCCCTCAGTCTACCACTTAGAGAATTGACAATTGGCAATGGACAATTGGCAATTCCATCTAAATAAATATCCATTGACAAATACAAACAAATAAAATTAGTAACCATCCAATTGAAATCGTCAATTGCATTGTCAATTGTCAATTGTCAATTGTCAATTTAATAATTTATGTGATTTAATGAATTTATGACGAAGCTGTTCGGCAATAAGTCGCAGCGTGACCTGAAAGAAATCACCCCGTATGTGGACAAGATCAAGGCCGTATATCCGTCAATCCAAAAGCTCTCGAATGACGAGCTTCGTGCAAAAACTGATGAAATCAAACAACGTATCCAGGATTACGTAGCCGATGAACGCGCTAAAGTGGAAGAACTGCGCAAAGGCATCGACAACAAGGAACTGGAAGAACGTGAAGCGATCTGGGCAGAAGTTGACAAGATCGAAAAGAATATCACTGAAAAGATGGAAGTGGTACTGGAAGAGGTACTTCCAGAAGTCTTTTCTATCATGAAAGATACGGCTCGCCGTTTTTCTGAAAACGAAACGATCGAAGTAACGGCAAATGACTTCGACCGTAACCTGGCTACCAAATACGACTTTGTGGAAATCAACGGCGACAAGGCCATCTATCACAACCATTGGGTAGCAGGTGGCAACGAAATCACCTGGGATATGGTCCACTACGACGTACAGTTGTTCGGTGGTGTCGTACTGCACAAAGGCAAGATTGCCGAAATGGCGACCGGTGAAGGTAAAACATTGGTGGCTACTCTGCCGGTATTCTTGAACGCATTGACCCGCAACGGTGTACACGTAGTAACCGTGAACGACTACCTGTCAAAACGTGACTCGGAATGGATGGGCCCGTTATATATGTTCCACGGACTGTCGGTAGACTGTATCGACAAGCACCAGCCGAACTCTGATGCCCGCCGTGCCGCTTACAATGCCGACATCACATTCGGTACGAACAACGAATTCGGTTTCGACTATCTGCGTGACAATATGGCGATCAGCCCGAACGACCTGGTACAGCGCAAACACAACTACGCCATCGTCGATGAGGTCGACTCCGTGTTGATCGACGATGCCCGTACACCGTTGATTATTTCCGGTCCGATCCCTCGCGGCGAAGAGCAGCTGTTCGAACAGTTCCGTCCGAACGTGGAAGTAGTCGTAAACGCACAGAAAGACCTTTGTTCCAAGATGCTGATCGAAGCCAAGAAGAAAATGGCAAGCAGCGATCAGAAAGAGGTGGAAGAAGGTTCTATCCAACTGTACCGTTCCTTCAAAGGATATCCGCGCAACAAGGCACTGATCAAATTCCTGAGCGAACAAGGCGTAAAAGCCCAGATGTTGAAGACGGAAGAATATTTCATGTCAGAAAACATGCGTCACATGCATGAAGCGACAGACGAACTGTACTTCGTGATCGACGAAAAAAATAACAGTATCGAATTGACCGATAAAGGTATCGACTTGCTGACCGGCAAGACCGATGATCCGACATTCTTCGTATTGCCGGATATCACCTCCCAGCTTTCCGAACTGGAACATATCCAAAACGAAGAAGAAAAACAGGCTAAGAAAGACGAATTGCTGGCCAACTATTCCGTCAAGAGTGAACGCGTACATACGATCAACCAGTTGTTGAAGGCTTACACTTTGTTCGAGAAAGACGACGAATATGTCGTGATGGACAACAAGGTCATGATCGTCGACGAACAAACGGGCCGTATCATGGACGGACGCCGCTACTCCGACGGTCTGCATCAGGCTATCGAAGCAAAAGAACGTGTGAAAGTGGAAGCTGCAACACAGACATTTGCAACAATCACCCTGCAGAACTACTTCCGCATGTATCACAAGCTGTCAGGTATGACCGGTACGGCAGAAACGGAAGCCGGTGAATTCTGGGACATCTACAAACTGGATGTTGTCGTAATCCCGACAAACCGCCCGATCGCCCGTAACGACATGAACGACCGCATCTACAAGACGAAACGCGAAAAATATAACGCCGTAATCGAAGAGATCGTCCGGTTGACCGAAGCAGGACGTCCGGTACTGGTCGGTACGACATCCGTCGAAATCTCCGAATTGTTGAGCCGTATGCTTACTATGCGTAAGATCAAACATAACGTCCTGAACGCGAAATTGCACCAGAAAGAAGCTGAAATCGTAGCGACTGCCGGACAGAGCAGTACGGTGACGATCGCCACCAACATGGCCGGTCGTGGTACCGACATCAAGCTATCGCAGGAAGTAAAAGCAGCCGGCGGTTTAGCCATCATCGGTACGGAACGTCACGAAAGCCGCCGTGTAGACCGTCAGTTACGTGGTCGTGCCGGACGTCAGGGCGACCCGGGTTCTTCCGTATTCTTTGTTTCTCTGGAAGACGATTTGATGCGTCTGTTCGCATCTGAAAAGATAGCCGGATTGATGGACAAATTAGGGTTCAAGGAAGGTGAAGTGTTGGAACACAGCATGCTGAGCAAATCTGTTGAACGTGCTCAGAAGAAGGTGGAAGAAAACAACTTCGGTATTCGTAAACGTCTGTTGGAATATGACGATGTGATGAACTCGCAACGTAACGTAATCTATACCCGCCGTCGTCATGCTCTGATGGGAGAACGTATCGGTCTGGACGTATTAAATACAATTTATGATACATCCGTTGCAATCGTCGACCAGCATGCCGATGGTGACTACGAAGGTTTCAAGCTGGAACTGTTCAAGACTTTCGCAATGGAATGTCCGTTCACGGAAGAAGAATTCAAGAACGGCAAAGCCGACAAGCTGGCCGATAAACTGTTCGATGAAGCGTTGCAGCTGTTCAAACGCCGCATGGAACGTATGACTCAGGTTGCCAATCCGGTGATCAAACAAGTTTACGAACATCAGGGTGCGATGTATGAAAACATCATGATCCCTATTACGGACGGTAAACGTATGTATAATGTTTCCTGCAACTTGAAAGAAGCTTACGAAACAGAAAGCAAAGCTATCACGAAAGCATTCCAAAAATCGATCGTCCTGCATACTATCGATGAAGCTTGGAAAGAACATTTGCGTGAAATGGACGAACTGCGTCACTCGGTACAAAACGCCAGTTACGAAAATAAAGATCCCCTGTTGATCTACAAGTTAGAGTCTTACAACCTGTTCAAGAACATGGTGGATATGATGAACCGTAAGACTGCTGCCGTCCTGATGCGCGGGCAGATCCCTGTTCGCGAAGAACCGACCGAAGAAGAAAAGCAGGCTATGGCTGCCCGTCAAGCAGCTATGGAAGAGGCTGCCCGTCAGCGTATCGCTATCCAAAGAGCTGAAGCCGAGCGCCACCAGGACATGAGCAAATATCGTACTGAGAAGACCGATATCTCCGGTAACAACAATCCGGAAGAACGTGCCCAGCAACAACCGCGCCAGGAACCAGTTCGCGCCGAAAAACGCGTAGGTCGCAACGACCCCTGTCCTTGCGGAAGCGGTAAGAAATATAAGAATTGCCACGGGCAAGGTTTATAATCCTATCCTGTAAGATCAAAACAAAGGCGGCTCTGAAGGTCGCCTTTGTTTTCTTTATAAATCTAAAAAAACATAAAATCCTTTTGTCTCTTACATTACACTTACTACCTTAGTCGAACTAATTTAAATATTACATTTAATCACCATGAATAAAATTATCTTATTACTGGCTTTTTGCCTGAGTGTAGGCAATTTATTCGCACAAGATGCGAACGCAGACAAACTGCGTGAAGAAGGAGACGCAGCCATGACTGCAAAAAACTATCCCGAAGTTGTAGCAAAGTACAGCGAATACTTGAAACTTACAAACTATGAAGATGAAAGCCGTATCTTTAACTGTGCATTTGCAGCTTACAATGCCAAAAAGTATGACGATGCCATCAAGTTCTACGACATGGCCATTCAAAAGGGCTATAAAGCGGACGACGCCTATGTAGGCAAAGCGATGTCTTTGCGTAGTCAGGACAAAGCTGCTGATTTTACAGCAACTGTTGAAGCAGGTCTGAAAGCAAATGCCCAAAACGCAAACCTCGAAAAACTTCTGTATGCTTATTGCATGAAGAAAGGACAAGCAGCCCAGAAAGCAGGTAAGACAGAAGAAGCAGAAGAACTGTTCAAAGACGTATTAGTTGTAAGTAACGCCAAATATAAAGGCAATGCTCTGTACAGCCTTGGCGTTATGTTCTACAATGCAGGTGCAAAAATTCTGGCCGATGCCAACCCGATCGCAACATCCGATCCAGACAAATACGCTGCTGAAAAGAAAAAAGCAGATGCTCAAATGGCAAAAGCAAAAGGTTATCTGGAACAGGCAGTCGCTTTGAACGCAGCCGATGCTAATTCCAAAAAGATTCTGGATGCTATCAATGCTGCTGCAAAATAAAATATAACGCAATAATTAAAAAGAGGACCGAAGTCCTCTTTTTTTATTTATACAAAAAGCGAATCATATAAATCCGTACGACAGAGATCCGGCATAATATCAGCCACACTCGGAACAACTATCGACCGGTGTTTATTCAAATGTTAATCCTTTCCAAATCGTCCGGTACATAAACGGTTCCGGAGAATGCTTGTGCAGCTTCACGCATATAAGATTGCTTGCGGGTATCCAAGTTACGGTCTTCGGTGTGATATAAGACCAAATTCTTCACTCCCAATTCCGCAGCCAATCTCCCGGCGTCCAATGCCGTACTGTGGTGCTTCTTATAAGGTTGGAAAACTTCCCGATCCTCATACAAGCAAAAGGCTTCGCATAAAAGCCAGTCCGCATTTTCCACATAAGAGCGGTTTATCACATTATAAGGTTCGTCTCCCAGACAGACAAACGACTGTCCATCCGGCAGCTGCGTTCGAAATCCGAACTGTTTTTCTTTGGTGGATGCGATATCGAAACATTGCAGGCATAAACCTCCGGCTTCAAAGGTCTCTCCATCCTTCACCTCACGAAACTCGACTGCGCTCCCGATCAATGCGACGATCTTTGCCGGCAGCAATTTCCGGCAGATCCAATCCAGCACTTCCAACACCTTATCATGTCCATACACCCGGAAAGTGCCCGTATATTGTCCGGACAGCATTTTCTGCATAACGATACGGACCATCCAGACAGCCCCCAATATATGGTCGGTATGAGCATGTGTCACAAACATATCATGTATCTCGCTTATCGCGATTCCCGCTTTCTCCAACTGTCCCAATATACCGTTGCCACCTCCGGCGTCGACCAGTAAGATGTTCTTTCCGGTCTTAATCGTGAAACAGGTGTTATAACATTTTGTAACGGTAGCATTACCTGTTCCGAGCATAGTCAGTTCAGTAGTCATATTTTCAATCATAAATGTAGGTTTATCTATATTTTATTACAGTTACTTATTATCATTCCGTCCGGTCAAGCCTGTAAGCCCGATACTACTCGAACAAAATTCTAAACCTCGTCAATCCGTCCGCATACGTCCTAAGAGAAAAAGAACAGTTGTGCTTTTGAAGCACTTCGCGGATAAAGATCAAGCCGATGCCCTGACCACCGCGTTTGGTGGAAAAGAAAGGGCTGAACAACTTGGCCTCCGTTTCCTTATCAATGCCTTTACCAGTGTCGGCAATCTCCAGGCAAACCGGATTACGGAAGGTACGGATATAAATCTCGCCATCGTGGCCGATCGCCTCGGAGGCGTTCTTGATGATGTTGACCAATACCTGTTCGAAGAGTGAATTGTCCAGATTGACAATCGGCGAGACGGAGTCCAGCTCCATCACGATCCGGATATTCCGGTTCAGACAGATCGTTTCCATAAAACGTTTGCAAGAAAAGACAACTGCATTCAGCGGCTGTGTCTTGGTTTGCGGCTCCGGTATGCGGACCACATCTGCAAAATTCGTGATAAAATGGCTCATACTGTAACAACGCTCTATCGAAACGCTCAAAACTTCACAAATATCTTCCGTATCCTGCATCCCGCTGAAGGTCGCTTCAAGCGTATCCAATGTAGAAGTAATGCCGGCAGTCGTGTTATTCACCTCATGGGCAATCATGCGGATCACCTTTTCATACGCTTTCTTTTCGGCCTTGAAGACCTCCTGCGTCAACATTTCCACCAGATAGAACGAATGATGGAAGCCACGGTCCACAAACGATGAATGCGTACATTTATAGATATTGGCATCGTTCAGGCGAACTGTCTGCGAATCATACAAGGGGATCGGCTCCAGCTCTGCCGCCAAAGGTGAATCCAATTCCGACAGACGCTTACCCACAATATCCGGCAAGGAAGAGATCCCCAACATCTTACGAGCCGCCGGATTAACCGAAAGGACTTCCTTATCGAGATTCAACATAATCACTCCCATCGGTGAAGCATTGATCAGCAGATCCAGAAAATGATTCTGTTCCCTTAAATGCAGTCGTTCGTTCTTCAACTGTTCCATCATCTTGTTGAATATATCGACAATACGATCTGCCTCCTTCTGTCCCACACGGCTCAGACGGGAACTGAAATCCTGTTCCTTCAACAGCTCCATACCGTTCCCAATGATATGAAGCGGCTTGATGATACGGCGATAGAACACAGACAAATAGAGAACCGTCAGAAGTACGAGTCCTTCCACCAAGAAGAACAGGGAAACCGATTCCGTATAGAAAGCATGATAGGTAATGATTGCCAATACAGACAACAGCAATGCAGTCAATATCCAAAACAGTCCTTTTATTCTCATCAGCCGAGACGATTTACTTGTCTACAGGTATATCATATTTCTCTAGACGACGATACAGAGCTGCCCGACTGATGCCGAGCGCCGTAGCAACGTGTGAAAGATTACCGGCATGTGTCTTCAGTGCCTGGAGAATCGTTTGCTTTTCCAACTCGTCCAACGTCAGGCCTTCAAGCGAAGAAGCAGCCTCAGCCTTTGCCGACAGCATCGTATGGAAGCACTGGCTCTCGAAGTCAGAGGCTTCCAAAACAGCCTTGCCTGATACCAATATCGTCCGTTCCACCAAATTCTTCAACTCACGGATATTACCAGGATAAGGCAGCTTTTGCAGGAAGGTCAAGGCTTCCGACGAAAAGCGGACGGTAGGCAAGCCGTTTATCTCCGATTGTTTGTCGGCAAAATAGCGTACCAACAGAGGAATATCGTCTTTACGCTCACGAAGCGCAGGTAGGTGGACGGTTATCAAGTTGATGCGATAAAACAAATCTTCCCGAAACATGCGCTCTACCACCATTTCACGCAGGTTACGGTTTGTCGCGCTAACCACACGGATATCGACTTTGCGAGGACGGCTATCGCCCAAAACCTCGAACGTCTGGTCTTGCAGAACACGTAACAACTTCACCTGACAAGACAGTTCGAGATCGCCGATTTCATCGAGAAAGATCGTCCCTTTATTTGCCATCTCGAAACGTCCGGTACGATCGATATAAGCATCGGTAAACGCTCCTTTCTTATGCCCGAACATCTCACTCTCGAAAAGGCTTTGCGAAAGTCCGCCAAGGTTGACCTTTACGAACGGCTCCTTCGCACGTGAACTGTTCGTATGAATCGCCTCGGCAATCAGTTCTTTGCCTGTTCCACTCTCTCCGGTTATCAGAACTGAAGCGTTGGTCGGAGCAATCCGGGAAACCGTCCCCAGCACATCCATCAACGGAGCGCTCTGGCCTATGATCTTGTCAAAATGAAATTTATTATCGGCATCCAGGCGGTTCAATGGCATTTTCTGCTCCTTCTTCTGTTCACTTAGTTCGATCGCCGTACGGATAGATTTCAGCAGTACGAGATTATTCCAAGGTTTAGTCACAAAATCGAAAGCTCCTGCTTGCATTCCCTGTACGGCAAGCGAAATAGATCCCCATGCCGTCATCAGAATAACCGGGACATCGGGCTGGAATACCTTCACCTGCTTCAGTAGTTGTATACCCTCTTCACCGGTCGTAGTCAGTGTAAAGTTCATATCCATCAGGATAAGCTGCAACGTCGTCTGGCGTACGACAACCAACGCCTCTTCCGGCCCCGGAACAGCTTCCAGTTCGAACCCGGCTCGTTTCAACAAGAAAGTTAGCGAAGAACGAACGGCAGCATCATCGTCTATTATCAAGATCATTGATTTATGATTTCAAATTTATGATTTGCAAATTTATAGAATTAAATCAATCATCGCCTCACGATCTTCTCAAATTCCGCATCAAGAGTCTGGTCATTAATGAAATCATAAAGAGTGACACTGCGTATATTGTAATAGCAATGCCGGCACGCGCCCGGCATATACCGGCATCGAGACAACCACCAAGTCGCCAGCTGCTATACTTGGCAAGCACA
>ENA-USUM01002448-USUM01002448.1-human-gut-metagenome-genome-assembly--contig:-NODE-2448-length-11077-cov-8.965000_pt1 | contig 11077 bp, 9 predicted proteins | sample MGYA00250063_ERZ773402 | MGnify/ENA primary metagenome ERZ773402 (study PRJEB29103, sample SAMN06112030) | human gut metagenome | biome: human gut; feature: ankylosing spondylitis patient; material...
AAGCGATCATTGCTTTAAAAGAATATTATATCACGCCGATATGCAAAAAGAAAGAGCGGACCGGTGTCCGCCCTCTCTTTTCTCGCGTCCTTCTGCCTTACAGATTCTTCTCGTAGGACTCGATCATCTTCTTGACCATCTGGCCGCCCACGGAGCCGGCCTCGCGGCTGGTCAGGTCGCCGTTGTAGCCCTGCTTCAGGTCGACGCCGACTTCGTTGGCGGCTTCCATCTTGAACTTGTTCATAGCGGCCTTGGCCTCGGGGATGTTGAGCTTGTTGCTGTTCTTGCTGGACATAATGATTTTCTCCTTTTCCTACAATTGTTTTTGGTTTCACCTGTTTGAAAGAGTTTTGCTGTTTGGGTATCGCAAGGGTAGTTTGACTCATAAAAAATCGGATATGCAGTTTTTCTGCTGGTAAGTTTTATCAGCGCTTCTTCGCGCACGAACGCTGATTTGACAATCGTTTTTCTTTCCTCTATAATTTATAATCAAATGCAACATGACGGAGGTATTTACGTTATGATCTCTTCCGATAACCGCCGCTACGCCTACGGCAAATCTCAGCTCATCGAAGTCATCTGCCAGCTGCGCTTCCCCACCATTCTCTCAATCGACACGCGCGAGCCCGCCGACTTTCAGGAAACCGTGCGCGCGGCATTTCCGCGCTACCAGTGCCAGGTGGAAAAGCTGCCCGGCGTGAACGGCGCGCCCGCGCGGACGGTCAACAACCACACGTTCATTTCCGAGGACGGCGGCTACAAGCTGAGCCTCACGAAGGACTTTATCGCCCTTTCTACCATGCGCTACACGCACTGGGAGGACTTTGCCGCCCGTCTCGACGAGCCGCTCGGCCAGTTTATCAAGATTTACCGTCCCAACTGCTTTGACCGCGTGGGGCTTCGCTTTGTGAACGCCATTTCGCGCGAGCAGCTTGGCCTCACGGGCCGCCGCTGGAACGATCTGCTCCAGCCGCCGTATCTCGGCATTCTTGACGAGGACGGCGTGGACGAAGCGAGCGTCGCCAAGTGCTCGGTCGACGTCGAGCGCAAGCTCGATGCGCTCGCGGCGCTCAAGCTGCACGCAGGCCCCGGCTTTGTCCAGCGCAACATCCGCAGCGGCAATCAGGTTCAGCAGGTGCAGGAAAAGGAAGTGCGCTTCATCTTCGATCAGGATGTGTACTCCACCGGCAAAGTGAAGGTCGCCGCCGTGGCGGAGACGCTCAACGCCCTGCACGCGCACTCCGACAGCGTCTTTTCCGACGCGATCACCACCGTGCTCCACGACGCGATGGAGCCGGAATATCTGTAAAAGCGATGTGAAGTAAATTTTGGCAAAGAAAACACATGAACTGGCGCTGTGCGGCGTACTGTGCGCGCTCGCGGTCGCCTTCCTCTGGCTCAGCGGCGTCATCCCGCTCTCGACCTACGCCTGGCCGATCCTCGCATCGGCTACGCTTTTGCCCGCGCGCGAGGAATGCCGCAAAAGCTACGCATGGAGCTGCTTTGCCGCGGCGGCGGTCTTGGGACTTCTTCTCTGCGCGGATAAGGAAGCGGCCCTCGTTTTTTGCTTTCTCGGCTATTATCCCCTCGTGAAGCCGAATCTTGACGCGATCTCGCCCAAAGCGCTGCGGCTTCTGGCGAAGCTCGGTCTCTGCGCCGTGAGCATGGGCGTCATGTACGCGCTCATCATTTTTGTCTTCAAGCTCCCCGCCGTCGTGCAGGAGTTTTCCGAGAGCGCGACTTGGTTGCTGTGGGCGACGGCGGCGATGGGGCTTCTGCTCTTTTTTGTCTACGATCTGCTCATCGACCGGCTGGCGGTCGTCTATCGCCGCCGCCGTGGTAAAAAGGCATAAATTTCGGTTCTTTTTGTTATCTATCTTACCAAAATGCAGTATGAAAGCGCGGTTTTCCATTGTGGAAAGCCGCGCTTTGCCGTATACTGGTTTCGAGCAGTTTTGCTCACTTCCATTCCCTCCCGCCTGTGCTACTCCACCTCTACGTACCGCTCGCGGGAAATACAAAAGGAGGAACGTTTTCCGCCGAACCGGCGGTGCGGCAGTGTGGAGACCTGCCGTAAAGCGGCGCGCTCAGGCGGCTGCGAGGTCCTGCATCGCGGAGGCGGCAGGGCTGCGGTTCACGATTATGGCAGAGGTCATTCTGAAAAATGTCCGAAAGGTCTACCCCAACACCGAAAGCAAGAAGAAAAAGAAGAAGGACGAGGCCGTCGAAAAGAAGAACAATCTGGAGATCACCGACGAAGGCGTTGTCGCCGTGCAGGACTTCAATATCGACGTGGCCGACAAGGAGTTCATCGTGCTCGTCGGCCCGAGCGGCTGCGGCAAGTCGACCACGCTGCGCATGATCGCCGGTCTCGAGGAGATCAGCGGCGGCGAGCTCTTCATCGACGGCAAGCAGATGAACGACGTCGCGCCCAAGGACCGCGACATCGCGATGGTCTTCCAGAACTATGCTCTCTATCCGCACATGACCGTCTATGAAAACATCGCCTTCCCGCTCAAGCTCAAAAAGATCGCGGAGACGGACGCGGACGGCAAGACGCATCTCAAGAAAATGCCCAACGACGAGATCGACCGCCGCGTGCGCGAGGCGGCAGAGATCCTTGATATCACCCAATTTCTCGACCGCAAGCCCAAGGCGCTCTCCGGCGGCCAGCGCCAGCGCGTGGCCATCGGCCGCGCCATCGTCAGAAGCCCCAAGGTGCTGCTGATGGACGAGCCGCTCTCGAACCTTGACGCAAAGCTGCGCAACCAGATGCGCGCGGAGATCATCAAGCTGCGCGAGAAGATCGACACCACCTTCATTTACGTCACGCACGATCAGGTCGAAGCCATGACCCTCGGCGACCGCATCGTCATCATGCGCGACGGCTACATCCAGCAGATCGGCACGCCGCAGGAGGTCTTCAACCATCCGGCGAACCTGTTCGTCGCGGGCTTCATCGGCTCGCCGCAGATGAATTTCTTTGAAAACTGCCAGCTCACAAAGACCGCCGACAGCTATACGCTCACCGTCATGGGCGAGACTGTCACGCTTACCGCGGAGCAGAGCGCAAAGCTCGCCGCCGCAGGCGTCGAGAGCCGCAGTGTCACCGCGGGCGTGCGCCCCGTGCATATCTCGCTCGGCGAGAGCGGCATCCCTGCCGAGGTCGACGTCAGCGAGCTGATGGGAAGCGAGCTGCATCTGCACCTTGCCGCGAATGGGCAGGATGTTGTGGCAGTCATTCCCACCGCGAATATTGATCCGATGGCGTATGCGCGGCATACGGCGGTGAAGTTTGGGTTTGATGCCAAACTGGTGCATTTGTTTGATGCTTCTACCGAGAAGAATCTCATTTGATTTTGGAAAATTTCCCTTTTAAGGGAAGAATATTGCAGCCCAAGGGCTGCGTGAATAAAGGGGGCCATTCTCTCACGTGAGAGAATGGCCCCCTTTGGACCCCCAAGAGAACGCGAGGGGAGGGCCCCTCGCCCCCCCGACATTGCCGGTCTGGGGCTTGAAGAGCTGCACGCGCTGCGCATTGCACAGCCGTTGGCAGCTCTGCTGCCTTACGGATGTGGCATACCCCTTGCGGGTAATCAGGTGCGGTGTACATGGCTTCGCCATGAATCCCTACGTTTCGACACATCCAGCAACCGCGCCTTACTATCGTGAGGCGCGTGTGACGTTACCTCGGCGGCAGACTGCCTGCGGAATGCGGCATTGCTGCGCTCGCCGCATTGATTGGCACCATCAGTAGACGGAAATTAGACTGCACCTGCGCAAGATTGGCAGAGCAACAGCGAAGATAGAAGCAAATCAAATCGTCTTGCAGCTCTAACCGCGGCGACGCCGCGCGCAGGCATTCCCATTCCGGAGGCATAAAGGTCATTCAACCCTGAGACTGCCAATCCAAGCCTTTCTCTTGGGGGATCTAAAGGGGGCCATTCTCTTTTGTGAAAGAGAATGCCCCCCTTTGCCGTTCCCCTGCGACGCGCAGGGAACTATATCATTCGATGGAAAGCTGATACTTAATAGGCAACGCCCCAATAAATATCAGTAGTGCACTCTTTGCCGCAGCAGACGCACTTGCCGGTGGTGCCGCTCTGCTTGAGGGGCATGCAGCGGGAGGAAACGCCCGCCTGTTCCTTCATCTTGAGCTCACACTCGAGGCTGCCGCACCACTTGGTGCGAGCGAAGCCGCCGTGGCCCGCGGCCATCTCCTTCACCTCGTCGATGGTCTTTAAGTCGAACGTGTTGTCTTCGAGGTTCTTTTCCGCCACGGTGTACATGTTGTCATGGATGGCGTCAAGCAGCGCCTTGATCTCGTCAACGATCCCCTCGATCTTGGCCGTGACCTTTTCGCCGTTGTCGCGGCGGACGAGGCAGCAGTTGCCCTCGGCCAGGTCGCGGGGACCGAGCTCGAGGCGGATGGGCACGCCGCGCATCTCGTACTCAGCGCACTTCCAGCCCATGGACTGGTCGCTGTCGTCCAGCTTGACGCGGACGTCGGCGGCGATGAGGTCCGCCATCACGCTCTTGGCGGTCTCGAGCACTTCGGGATTCTTATGCGCGGCGATGGGCACGATGACGACCTGCGTGGGCGCAATGCGCGGGGGCAGGACAAGGCCGTTGTTGTCGCCGTGGGTCATGATGACCGCGCCGATCATGCGCGTGGTGGAGCCCCAGGACGTCTGGAACGGGTACTGGAGCTTGTTGTCGCGGCCGGTGAAGGTCACGTCATAGGCGCGGGAGAACTTGTCGCCAAAATAGTGGCTCGTCGCACCCTGAAGCGCCTTGCGGTCCTTCATCATGCACTCGACGGTATAGGTCGCCTCGGCGCCGGCAAACTTCTCCTTGTCGGTCTTGCGGCCGGGGACGACGGGGATGGCGAGCACGTGGCGGAAGAAGTCGGCGTAGCAGTTGAGCTGCTGCATCGTCTCGGCCTGCGCCTCCTCGGCGGTCTCGTGGATGGTGTGGCCCTCCTGCCACCAGAACTCGCGCGAACGCAGGAACGGGCGGGTGGTCTTCTCCCAGCGGATGACGGAGCACCACTGGTTGTAGAGCATCGGCAGCTGGCGGTAGGTCTGCAATACGCGGGACCAGTGGTCGCAGAACATCGTCTCGGACGTGGGGCGGAAGGCAAGGCGCTCTTCGAGCTTCTCGCTGCCGCCCATCGTGACCCACGCGACCTCGGGCGCGAAGCCGTTGACGAGCTCGCCCTCTTTCTTGAGCAGGCTCTCAGGGATCAGAACGGGCATCGCCACATTCTCGTGTCCGGTCTTTTTGAACTCCGCGTCCATCAAACGCTGCATGTTCTCCCAGATGGCGAAGCCATAGGGGCGCAGGATGGTAAAGCCCTTGACGCTGGCATACTCAACAAGCTCCGCCTTGCGGCAGATGTCGGTATACCATTGGGCAAAATCGTCTTCAAGATTCGTGATCTGTTCTACCTTTTTATCTTTTGCCATGTTTATGTTCTCCCTCAGTTTCAGGATAGAGTTCTGAATTGTTATTGTATTGTTTTTGCGCCGAATTGTCAAGCACAGGCGCGGAAAAGGTGCGGAACGGCAACGCCTTTCCGCACCTTTCTGTATTTTTCTCACACCACCGTCGGGAAACGGAGGATGGCCTTGAAGAGGTCGCCATCGATGGCGAGCGCCATTTTGCCGCCCTGCAATTCCGTGAGGCTCTGCGCGATGGAAAGACCCAGGCCGTTGCCCTCGGTCGAGCGCGAGCTGTCGCCGCGCACAAAGCGCTCCATCAATTCCTCGGCGGGAATGTTCAGCGCCGCGCGCGAGGTGTTCTTGAAGGTCACGACCGCGTCGCCGCCGGTCTTTTCAAGCGTCAGATAAACGCGCGTGCCATTCTGCGCGTATTTGCAGATGTTCGAGAGCAGATTGTCGATCACGCGCCACATCAACGCGCCGTCCACATTGCAGAAGAGCTCCTTGTCCGGCATCACGCTCACGAGCGTCAGGTCCGCCGCGCTCAGCTTGTCGCCGTACTCGCCCTCGACCTGCGATAGAAGCTCGTTCATGCTGCACCGCACGGCGTTCACGGGCAGGTTACCCGTCGTGGCCTTGCTGGCCTCGACCAAGTCCTCCGTGAGCTTTTTGAGCTTGAACGCCTGCCGCTTGAGGACGGCGAGGTATTCTTCCTCCTGCTCAGGAGTGTGCTCATGCTGCAAAAGATCAACGTAGTTGATGATGCTCGTGAGCGGCGTCTTGATGTCGTGGGAAACGTTTGTGATAAGTTCCGTTTTGAGCCGCTCGCTCTTGAGCTGCTTGTCGATGGCCGCAGCCATGCCGTCGCCGATGGAATTCAAGTTCTCGGCGTGGCGCTTAACGTCCCAATACATCCACTTTGTGTCCACCTGCGCGTCAAGATTGCCGGCGGCGAGGGCTTCGCCCTCCTTCTGGAGCTTTCGAAGCTGGAGCGAGAAGAGGCACGCGGCGACGGACAGCACAAGCATCGTCAGCAGCATCGCCCCTCCCGCGCGATTTGCCGCAAATATACCGAGCATCATGCTGACCACAAAGCAGCCCACCGCCGTGCGCCAGACGAGCGGGATGGCGTGCAGCAAACCCACAACGCCGCGACAGAAGGCGCAGAGCACTCTCCAGCACCACTTGACGATCTTCCAGCACAGGCACAGGAGCTTGTAGATAATCGTTCCCTTCCACAGTCTGCCCACCTTGACGCGCGCACAGAATGTCACCCACGCGGCAAAGACGAGCACCGCCAGCGCAAAGCTTATCGCCAGCAGCAGCACATCGTAGGGCGGGGTATAGAAGCTCACATAGGAGTAGACCTCCTCCACCGCCACGCACAGCAGCGCAATGATCGTGCCGTCAACGAGAAGATAGAGGTCGAAGGGGATCTTTTCCTGCCAGCCGCCCTGCAGCTCGCCGTCCTCGCGCCGCGCCGCCGTGCGGGCGAGGAAGATGAGCAGGAACAGCTCCATCGCGCCAAAGAGGATGAGCATCTCCAGGGCGTTCTGCCCCCAGTTTTCTGCCTTGTCGTAAAAAACCTTTGCCCAGTAGATATCATCCTGCGCGGGAAGGCCCTTCACAAGGTAGACATCAAAGGTCTTGTCAACATAAACGGTGCTGTAGCAGAAGGTATCACCGTCGCTGACGTTGCTGAACTCCACCTTGTCCTGCTCGTCCGTCACACGGAAGCGAATGTTGCTGTAGCTGTCTCCCTTGGAGTAGATCTTGTCGAGCTCATAGTTTCCGCCCTCCATGGCGATATAGTCGTCGCAGATCTCCCACGTCTTTTTGCCGACCGCATTTAGGCAGAGGTCGCTCGTGTAAAAGTCCCGACCCATACCGCCGTAGGAGTAGACAAGCCCCACAGCATAGGTGAGGATGATCGGCACGAGCGCCGCCGCCAGCAAAAAAGCGACCGTCTTTGTCCAGAAATTGCGTATCCACGCAGCCTTCATTTCTTGTCCTCCATTTTATACCCCAGCCCCCACACGACCTTCAGGTAGCGCGGCTCGGAGGGGTTGATCTCCAATTTTTGCCGCAGGTGACGGATGTGCACGCTCACCGACGTCTCCGCCCCCAGCGAATCCTCCTTCCACACCAGCTCGTAGATCTGGGCGGAGGAATAGATGCGTCCCGGGTTCTTCATCAGCAGCCGCAGGATGTTGAACTCGATGGGCGTGAGCGCGACCTCGTCGCCGTCAACCGTCACGCTTTTTTTCTCCTCGTCGAGCACGATGGGGCCGACGGTGTAGACGTTCGGCTTCTCCTCTTCCTTTTTCGACCCCAGCTGCGTGTAACGGCGGAGCTGAGACCTGACGCGCGCCAGCACCTCCACGGGGTCAAAGGGCTTTGTGATGTAGTCATCCGCGCCGATGTTCAGGCCCAGGACCTTGTCGCTGCTCTCGCTCTTGGCCGTGAGCAGGATGATGGGCACGTTGCTCTTTTCGCGCAGCTTCGCCGTCGCGGCGATGCCGTCGAGCTGGGGCATCATGATGTCCATCAGAATCAGATGGATGTCGTTCTTCTCCACGACCTCCAGCGCCTCGCGCCCGTTGCTCGCCTCAAACAGGCAGTAGTCCCCGCCAGAAAGATAGATCTTGAGCGCGTTGACAATGTCCTGTTCGTTGTCACAAATCAGAATGTTGTACATTTTCTCACCTCATGTTGGTCATTGTATCAGCCGTTTTCAAACAAAAACAGCGATTGTTTCTTAATTCTTACTTAATATCCCCTCAAAAAAGGCCGAAAGGGGCTTCCTTTCGGCCTTTTTCGGTTGTTTTCTTATCTTTTTCGGTCAATTTTGCGATAAAGGCGGAGCGCTCTCTCCGCCGCGACGCCCGCGGCGTGCGTAAGGCTGCGCGCGTTGTAATGAAGCTCTGCAAAGCAGAACGCGGACTTCCCCGCCGCCGCGAGGCAGAGGGATTTTTCTTCCTTTTTCCGCCGGCTGTACCAGATCGACATAGTTCTCCTCCTCACAAATCACACCCGTCGAGCGCGGCAAGGCCGAAGCGCGCGGCGAGGCTGATCTTCGCGCGCTCGTCGTCCGAGGATGCAACATCGAATTTCGTGCGCAGCTCACGCAGGAACAGGCCGCGCAGCGAATCCTCCTGCGCTCGCGCCCAGACGTCCTCGCCAATGCGCGTCTCATCGCGCAGCTCCAAGTGGAAGAAGTCGGGCGCAAACTGCTCTTCGATCGACTTGAGATCAAGCCCACGCTCATCCGTCTCTCCGGTGAAAATAATGCGGTAAATATCGCGCACAGTCGCATCCGGCAGGGCCGCGCGCAGCGCGTCCTCCGCCGATCTTCCCGTCACATCGACGTTCAGGACCTCATACCGTCTGCGCGCGAACGGCACAAACGAAAGTTCGGCCTTCCCGCGCTCCACCGTGCCCGTAAGGATGCCCTTTTCGCCCAGCTCGTCGAAACCGCGGCCCTCCGGGCAGCCGGAGTAGGCGTAGGTCGTCTGCCCTTCGCGCAGGAAACCGCCGAACTGGTGTGTGTGGCCGAGCGCAAGATAGTCGATCCCGCTCTCCTTGATCTGCTCTTTCGTGAGGGGATCGTAGCGCGATTCCGTGGCGGAGATATCACCGTGCAGCACCATCAGATGGATGAAATCGTCCTCCGGTGCGCGGAAGCCCGCAAGCAGGCTCTCATCCTGCACCGGCGCGGTAAACGCCGCTCCGTACACGGCGCACTGAAGCTCCGGAAGCTCCACGCGCTCGACCGTCTTCGACGTGAAGACGTGCACGTTCTCCGGCCAGGAAAGCGTCGCGTAGGCCGACTTCGCGCTGTACGGGTCGTGGTTGCCGGGGGCGATGAACACTCGCGCCTGCATTGCGCCCAGCGCCTCAGAGAGCGCTTCCAGCGTCTCGCGATAGGTCGTGTCGCTGTCGAACAGGTCGCCCGCGAGCAGCACGAGATCGACGCCGTTCTGATTCACGTAATTGCAAAGCCGCGTCAGCAGCTCGCGGCTCTCGCGGCGGCGCTGGCGCGCCTGCTCGGCGCTCAGCGCGCCGAACGCGCTGTCCAAATGGAAGTCCGCCGCGTGGACGATCTTCACGCTCATGTGTTCTCTCCTCTCATGCCTGCGGGGCGGGCGCTTTCTCCTTGCACACGTCGACCCAGGCGACAAAGTTTGAGGAATACTTCTCAAGCTCGTCGCAGGTCATCTCGATGGCGCTGTTCGCGCTGCCCGCCGCGGGGAAAACCGTGTCGAAGCGTTTGAGCGACACATCGAGATAGGTCTTCACATTCTCCGGCAGTGCAAACGAGCACACGCCGCCCGGCGCGTGGCCGGTGAATGCGCAGGCCTCGTCAAAGGTCAGCATCTTTGCTTTCACGTGGAAATACGCCTTGTACTTGGCGTTGTCGATCTTCCTGTCCCCCGCCGTCACGATGATGATGGGCGCATCGTCCGCGAGCTTGAAGCTCATGGACTTCGCGATGCGCGCGCCCTCCACGCCGACGGCGACGGCGGCCAGCTCGACCGTCGCGCTCGACACGTCGAACTCGCGGATGCGGTCGGCGATGCCGAAATGTTCAAAATAGGCTCTCACTTTTTCGATGGACATTTGCGTTGTTCCTTTCTATCTCGCGCTTTCTCAACGCACATCGACGCGCTCGACGCCCACGCAGAGCCCCGTCGCGTCATCCAATGTAAAAATCGCTCCCTGCATCTTGCCGGCGCTCTTCTCCGGCTCGCGGTAGCGGCCCGGGAGACCGCCGAGAAACGTCTCGACCGACTGCTCGGGCTTGATACCGAGCACGCTGCGCACCGCCCCCGTCATGCCGAGGTCCGTGAGGTAGCCCGTCCCCTTGGGGAAGACCTCTTCGTCCGCCGTCGGCACGTGGGTGTGCGTGCCCCAGATGGCGCTGACGCGGCCATCGAGGTAATAGGCCATGGCGAGCTTTTCGCTCGTCGCCTCGGCGTGGAAGTCAAGCAGCGTGAACGTCGGCTTTTCGCCGCTTTTGAGCAGCTCGTCCGCCGTTTTGAACGGATTGTCCGCATGGAACGCGAGGTCGCAGCGGCCGATGAGGTTCATCACCGCGATGCGGGCGCGCCCGCAGTCGAAAACGCCGTAGCCCCTTCCCGGCACGCGCGCGCCGAGATTGTGCGGCCGCAGAATATACGGGCAGTCGTCGAGGTAGTCGGTGATCTGCATCTTGCCGAATGTGTGGTTGCCAAGCGTGATGACGTCCGCTCCCGCGGAGAAGATGCGCTCGGCGTCGTTCGGCGTCAGGCCGACCATCGCGGCATTCTCGCCGTTGACCACGGTGAAGTGGATGTTCTTGAGTTTTTTCACGGCGCGCAGATGGTGCTCGAGGCAGCTGACGCCGCAGCCGCCCACCACATCGCCGATGGCCAGAATATTGTAGAGCATGGCGTTCCTCCGCTTTGCGTTTTCCCCAGTATAGCAAGGCGTGTTATAAAACGCAAGAAAGGCATGAAAAAAGGCTCCGCAAAAGCGGAGCCTTTTTCTTATTTCGCGTATTCGATGGCGGTTGTCTCGCGCAGGACGTGCACCTTGATCTGGCCGGGATATTACATCTCTTCTTCGAACTTTTTGTCAAGCGCGCACGCCAA
>ENA-USUM01002449-USUM01002449.1-human-gut-metagenome-genome-assembly--contig:-NODE-2449-length-11072-cov-39.120327_pt1 | contig 11072 bp, 10 predicted proteins | sample MGYA00250063_ERZ773402 | MGnify/ENA primary metagenome ERZ773402 (study PRJEB29103, sample SAMN06112030) | human gut metagenome | biome: human gut; feature: ankylosing spondylitis patient; material...
CTTGGCGCAAGTGTTTTCCGGGTTCAAACCGATTGCTTTTGAGTTTATTTGTTATTGACTTTGCTTAATTGGTCTACGGCTATGAACGCCTTTTGAATTGCAAAATGATTTTTCAGTTGCTATACTGGGCTTATCAAAGTTTTTTCGGGAGGACGTCGCAGTGACCGCACAGACAATGCAAATCGGGAGCAGACCTTGCCGCATTTACGGCGAAGCCCATGCAGAATACCTACTGCTCCAAATGACCGGCGAACACGAGCTGCAAAGCATGGACAGCGAGGTTGCCGCTATTGCACAGAGTGCGCACCACTTTCTGTTTGCGGCTATTCCAGTGGAAAGCTGGAACGATGCACTTTCTCCGTGGGAAGCCCCTGCTGTGTGGGGAACGCAAGGGTTTGGCGGCAATGCTATGGACACCCTGCGCTTTCTGATGGAACAGGTCATCCCCACGCTGAAGCGGCAGTTTCATCTCCCGGAAAACGTCAAAATCATTCTGGGCGGCTATTCACTGGCCGGGCTGTTTGCTTTGTGGGCCTCCACCCAGACAAATCTGTTCTACGGTGTCGCCGCCGCTTCTCCCTCTGTTTGGTTTCCGGGGTGGATGGAGTTTGAACAGCAGCACCCGATGCAGGCACAGCACGTTTATCTGAGCCTTGGCGACAAGGAAGAGCGCACGAAAAACGCCGTCATGGCTGCGGTGGGGGATAACATCCGCGCCCTGCACAGTCGACTTGCAGAGCGTGGCGCAGACTGCACACTTGAGTGGAACAGCGGCGGGCATTTCAAAGATGCTGACCTGCGCACGGCAAAGGCGTTTCGGTGGGTGATGGAGGAAAGCCGATGAATATTTTGATCGATGCAGACGGCTGCCCGGTCGTCGATCTGACGTTGCAAATTGCAAAGCGGTTCGGCATCTCGATCATCATCCTGTGCGACACCTCTCACCAAATCGAGCGAGAAGGTGCGCAGACGTTGGCATTCGATAAAGGTTCTGACAGCGTGGACTTTGCCCTCGTCAACCGGGTAAAGCCGGGGGACGTAGTCGTAACACAGGACTACGGGCTGGCCAGTATGTGCCTTGCCAAGCACGTCCGGGTGCTGAATCAGAACGGTTTAGAATACACCGCCGACAACATAGACGCTCTCATGCTGCGACGGTATGAAAGCAAAAAGCTCCTCCGTGCCGGAAAGCACCCCAAGGGGAGCCCAAAGCGGACGAAGGAGCAGGATGCCAAGTTTGCGGATACACTTGAGAAGATTCTGAGCAAAAATTATTGATACATACTTTTTGAAGGCTGGAGAAATCCAGCCTTCTTTTTTGGCGAATATCGATTTGAATGATTACATCTTGGTTACAGGTTATAAGTTGTGGGTGCAGAATGGCCTTTCCCGTCGGCTACCTATTGAGGGCATCTTTTTTCAAGACCACTTTCAACTTCAGGCACTGCCATTGTTGCCAAGTTCCGCCCTCCATCGGTCGTCCCGTAGACCGACGTTATTTTAACCAAGAGGCTACTTCGGCTATATTTTCCAAGAACTTTTCAACAAATTTCTTTTTCGGGTAACAAAAAGCACTTTTTCGTCGGCTACCAATTAGAGGGATAATTTTTCGGAAGTCCTAAATTCTGAAGATTTTCTATATAACTCCGTTCTTTGAAAACAGAATAGTTCAATCGTCCGGTACTTCACAAAAGGTACTTCTGTAATTCGCAGCCCGGTCATAACGAAGACGGGGTGGCTGAAATGCCAATGGTGCGGTGCAAGCCCGCCGCCGGATGATTCCCCACTCCTAGGGTGCCGAGGGCGAATATGGGAGACCCATATCATATTGGCGCAGACGGGATTGTAACCCTATCTGCGATGTGAGAGCTGGAATTGCTGCCAGTTCTCTTTACATTGCCACCTATCCGCAGGTGACACACTTTTTGACATTATGAAGGCTTCTTTTAGGAGTTCACTTTTGTCTGCCTATTACAATTCGGTTACAGAATCGTCTTGGATGCTATGGAACGACCTATTTCAAGGGCTCGTATATAGAGGCATCTTTTTTCAAGACCACCTTCAACTTCAGGCACTGCCATTATTGCAAAATTCCACCCTCCATCGGTCGCCCCATGGACCGACGTTATTTTAACCAAGAAGCTACTTCGGCTATATTTTCCAAGAACTTTTTAACAAATTTCTTTTTCGGGTTACTTTTTGGCCTTTCTCGATGCCTACCAATTAGAGGGACAATTTTTCGGAAGCCTTAAATTTCGAAGATTTTCTATAAAACTCTGTTCTTTGAAAACAGAATAGTTCAATCGTCCGGTACTTCACAAAAGGTACTTCTGTAACTCGCAGCCCGGTCATAACGAAGACGGGGTGGCTGAAATGCCAATGGTGCGGTGCAAGCCCGCTGCTGGACGATTCCCCACTCCTAGGGTGCCGAGGGCGAATATGGGAGACCTATATCATATTGACGCAGATGGGCTGCAAGTCTATCTGCGATGCGAGAGTTGAAACTACTGTCAGCTCTCTTTACATTGCCGCCTGACCGCCGCTTTGCTGCAAAGGATATAACCGCAGGTGGCACACACTTTTGACCTTAGACTACTTATGCTGAAGGAGTGCCTATGAAGTTTAACGATGCCTATTCCCAGATGTTTCCCGGTTACCCCGATGCCGTCAGCCTTCAGCAGGCTGCGGAGATGCTTGGTCTGAACCGCCATACAGTTGGGGAACTGATCCGTTCCCGCCGCCTGTTTGCGCTTAAAATCGGCCGCACCTACCGTATCCCGAAGCTGAGCGTGATCGAGTTCCTGCTCACCGGACAGAGCACCTTCCCGGCTGGAAATCCGCCGCTGGATGTGGTATGCTGTGGGTGCAGCAACGGACAGCACGCCTGTTGACCCAAAGGAGGTTTATGATGAAAACTACAGGGTCTGTCCAAGAGAAAAATGGACGTTTCTATTTCGTGATCAATCTTTATGATGCCAACGGCAAGCGGAAGATCAAGTGGATCTCCACAGGTCTGACCGTCCGGGGCAACAAGCGCAAGGCGGAATCCATGCTCCGGGAAGTGCTGCTCCACTATGATGAGACCGGGGAGCTGCCCACGGGGCGGGGAGGCACCTACGAAAAAGTAGACGCTAAAACCGCCAAGCCCCTGCCGCTGCCCCTCCAGCCCGTCAACAAGTCGGAGATGCTGTTTCTGGATTATCTCAACGAGTGGGTGCAAGTCCACAAGGCATCCATCCAGCCTGCAACCTTTATCAGCTACAATCGGATGATCACCGGGCGCATCACGCAGTATTTTGAGCCGCTGGGCTTGAAGCTGTGCGAGGTCACGCCGCAGGTGCTGGATGAGTTTCAGGAGAAGATCTTGCTGGAGGGCTACACCACCAACACGGTCATTCACTACCACGCCATCTTCGGCAAGGCGTTCAAGGATGCCGTCCGCAAGGATTATCTGGAAACCAACCCGATGCTGAAAGTTGACCGCCCGAAGAAGAACAGCTTCCGTCCCAACTTCTACTCCAAGGATGAAGTCCAGCAACTGCTGGAAGTATCGCAGGATGACCCCCTGCACCTGTGCATCCTCATTACGGCCTACTATGGCCTGCGCCGCAGCGAGGTACTGGGGTTGAAGTGGTCGTCTATCGACTTTGAGCGCAAGTCCATCACCATCAATCACAAGGTAACGGAACAGTTGGTGAACGGCAAGTACGTTCCTGTGGTCAGCGATGTGATGAAGAACAAGACCAGCTGCCGCACCCTGCCGCTGATCCCGGCTGTGGAAGAAGAACTTCTGAAGCAGAAGGAAAAGCAGCAGCTTTACCGCAAGCTGTTCAAGAAGAGCTACAGCACTGAGTATCTGGATTTCGTCTGCACCGATCAGGAAGGCAAGCTGATCCGCCCGAACTTCGTGACGGAGCACTTCGACTGGCTTCTGACCAAGTACGGGCTGAAGCACATCCGTTTCCACGATCTGCGCCACAGCTGCGCCAGCCTGATGGTGATGAACGGCGTATCTATGAAGCAGGTTCAGGAATGGCTGGGGCACAGCACCTTTTCTACCACCGCTGACATCTACGCACATCTCGATTACAAAAGCAAACAGGGGTCTGCTGGGGTCATTGCGAACCTTCTGGGAGAATCCAAGCTCCCCAAATAATTATGGATTTATCGTTCATATATAAAGCATACTGTGATGAGGAAAAAGCGGTCTTTCTTTGCTTGATGCAAAAGAAAAAGTCGCAGGTTCGTTTGAATCTGCGACTTCTGGCGGAGATGGTGGGATTCGAACCCACGTGCCCGATTAAGGACAAAACGATTTCGAGTTTTTCCTGCTTCACGGTACTTGGTGGAAGATAGAGGTAATTAGCCCACTTTGCCAGAAGATACGAACCATCGAATTTACGCTCAAAATTTCATCAAGATCCCAAATCACTAGGCTCCATGCGGATTTGAACCCACTTTCCAAAACGCAGAAAAATCTGTCTTTTGGAGAGAATTGGGAGAGATTTTACGCCCTTTGGAGAGAACGGGCGAGAGAGATTCCGGGAGCCAGAATCCATCCATACAATATGTTGCTTCTGACGCTGACCTAATCAAAGCAGCAAAGGATGGATGAACATGAGGACTCTGTTAGAGTGCTATAAAATACTCGAAGAATATCCCAACGGAATGACAAAAGACCAGTTCTACCGTGTTGCTCGCATCAACAAGCAACACGCAAAGTACCTTCTGGATTCCGGTCTCGTTCCGTGTATCAATACAGGAAAGAAAACACGCAAATACCATATTGCGACCCACGACGTGATCACCTACTTGTGCGACCGTGAAGATAACCCCGAAAAGTATAAAGTGCCAATGGGCTTTTATATCGGAAAGAACGGCTGCTCCAAGCGGCACCCGGACAAGCCTGCTGCAGAGATTATCCGCTTCAATTTTACAGAACCGGAAAAGACAGGGCTGTACACCCTATGGGAGAAGCTCACCGCTGGATATGATGATCTGTTGACCACCCCGGTAGTTTCGGAACTGACGGGCTACTCTGCACAAAGCATACAGCGATGGTGCAATCAGAAGATCCTTGTTGGATTCAAAATTCGTGGCACATTAACGATTCCTCGGCTTGCGGTCGTTGAGTTTATGTCCGGCGACCGTGCAACGGGCATTGTCCGAAAATCCTCAAAGCACCTTGACCTGCTCCGCACCTATGCGCAGGAATGCCATGAAGGTGCAATGACCATTACATACTAAACAGACAGGACTGCTCCACAACGCAATGTATGTGAGGCAGTCCTGTTCGTTTAGAAAATGTATGATTTTACAGCAAGATTCCAATCTATCTCAACTATTATCCTCTGCTTTCAAGACGTTGAATATGTTTCTTTAGCCAAAATATTAAAATCCCGACGTATTCAACTTTTTGACCTCTGGGTGCTTCCAGCTCTCTTAACTTTCTTCTGCACTCTTCAATATCTTGATCTTTATGCTGCTTTTGCAATACCGACAGCATACCATCAAGAGCATTTTTTCTCTTGGTTTTCAAGTCCTTACCATCGTTCAGATTCAGAATATCATTTAGTTCACGATTGATTTCATCCCGGTCCTCTTTAGCAGGTATCGTTTCGGCAGCCAGTATCTTGCCGCTGTAAGAGTATTGAATCAAATGATTGCACTCAGGATTTAATGGTGTCAAAAAAAGTTTTTTGTTCCCTCTTGATTTATCGCAACATAAAGCTCCTCTGTTTTCATTTCCTGAGCATACTGCAAGAAAGTTACTGTACTCCAATTCTTTTTTCCAGTTTTCAGTGCCCCTCGTCAGGCTCTGAGGTTCAATATGCTCAATCGTACACTTCAATGTACTCCCTGTTTTTTTGTCGGTTTCGGGAATTCTGCACATACAGTATGCACACAGTCCTCCCTGTTCTTCCACCAACTTTGACAAAACATACTCATGCAGGTCGCTACTCATGGAATCGTAAGTCGGTCGTACACCAGTGCAGGATTCGCTTTCACGGTATTCCTTTAATTCCTTTGGCTCGTGTTTTTTCACAATGTGTATCATATGTTTCCTCACATACGGCTGAAATCCAACTGTGTGCGACACTTTACAATTTCAGGGTCATCACCCAGCTTAGAATTCATCTCGTCGAGAACGGTTTCAGCAACCGTATAATCATCTTGGTCGAGAGCATGATAAAACCTTTCAAACAATTCTTCAGCTTCGGATGTGCGAACAGTAACATTCATATCCGCACGGAGAATGCTATCAGAATCCTTACCGTATAGATAACGATCGTGTAGCTCGCTTTCGCCATCAGCATTTTTCTCAAGCATAAACAAATTGTAGCTTCTATCCACTTCCCCAAGAATCTGCGGAGAGTGCGTTGTAATCAAAAACTGAATGTTTGGGAAAAGTTTCCGAAGCACTGATAGTATTTTCCTCTGCCACGCAGGGTGCATATGCAGATCAAGTTCATCAATCAGTACGATGCCCTCTCCCTCCATCGGGTTCTCACGGCAGGGGTTCGCCATTGCCACGCGGCGAGCAATGTCTCCCAGCAAGGCTAGCGTACACTTTTCACCATCTGACAGTTGGTCTACGCGATATTCTTTATCATTGCGTATGACAACCATTCGGAGAGGATTCCGACGCACTTTGATTTCTTCAGCATCGTCCAGCATTGAGAGGGCTGCTTTTCGCACACACTCCAACGCAGGATCGCGATAATCCCAATCGCGTTTTATACTTTTCTGCTCATTTTCAAAGTCTTCCTGATTGCGAAACCACTCGAAAAAAGTACGGAAATCAAGCCTGTTTTCCAATGCTCTTTCCAATGCTGTTCTTTTGGAGAAAGAATGCTTTTTGCGTATCCTTAATGGAACATCCAGAACAAGTCTATTTGTTCCGTAATTTAGAAACACAGGCATATTCTGCTTCGGGCAATCATCTCCGGCAACTGTATCATCGTCCGCCAGATAATGTTCATTAAAAAACTGTGCTAAATCAACCGCTTGCTTACTTTGCTGACTTGCATTGACCGCATTCACTCGACCAGATGCGGTTTTTTCCATTTCTTTTGTGATCTCGAATGTTTCTCCGTCAAGCTGTAACACAATACCGGTACCATATCGCGCACTACTTCCACTGCGCTGACCAATATGCAGTTGTTCCTTATCTAATGTTCGGTATCCCGTTCCTTGAGCATTGTTCAGCCTGTTGATAAAAGGCCATGCAGCATAGCAAACTGCACTGAGGAGAGTCGATTTACCTGAGCCATTGTTGCCATAAAAGACTGTGGATTTACCATTCAAAGCGATTTCAATAAAGCCACCATCTGCTGCTGAAGTGAAATTTTTGAAATTTTTCACTCGAATTGTTTGCAGTTTCACCGTTTGTCCTCCTATCCAACATAGTTTTGGGTTGACTCTTTTACTATCTCCCATTGTAAGCGTTCTCGCTGGCAAATGTCAACCTGTTTTTACATTCATTTCTGAAAGAAGGTGGTTTTCCACATGAACAAGCACTCACAGTTGAAAATCCGAGGACGCACCAAATGACGCTGGACTACTTCTATGGTCAGTCGGGCGAGTTGTTCTCCTACTTCCGCATCCCGAAAGCACTGTTCCAAGACAGCCGTTTCCGGCAGCTCTCCACGGATGCCCGGACACTGTACGGCATCCTGCTGGACCGCATGAGCCTGTCGGTCAAGAACGGCTGGCTGGACGAGCAGGGGCGGGTGTATATCATCTACACCGTCCGGGAAGTACAGGAATCCCTCTGCTGCGCCGAACACAAGGCGGTCAAACTGTTCCGGGAGTTGGAGGACATCGACCTCATCGAGCGTAAACGCCGTGGTCTGGGTAGACCCAGCCTGATCTACGTCAAGGACTTTTCCTCCGGCTTGCCCAAAGAGCAAGTACAGAATTGCCCAAACAGCAATTCTGGTGCTGTCGAAAACGCAATTCTAGTGCAGCCAAAACCGCAAGCAAATAAGACTGATAAGAATAAAACAGAGTGGAACGATCCTGACCCTATCTATTCCGGGGGCATCCGGGAGCAGCTTGAGGATTATTTTTATCAGTCTTTGGAGGTAGACCTTCTGCTCCGACTCTGCCCGGATGATGAGGATACTATCTACCAGATCGTAGACCTGCTTGTGGACACCTGTTCCACCAAACGCAAGATGTTGCGTATCGCCGGAGATGACAAGCCTGCCGAAGTGGTACGCAGTCGGCTGAAAAAGCTGAACGCCGACCACATCCGCTTCGTGCTGGAATCTCTGGCAGAGAACACCGCCCCGGTGCGGAACATGAAGCAGTATCTGCTGGCGATGCTCTACAATGCGCCCACCACCATGAACCTCTACTATCAGAACAAGACGAACCACGACTTTGCGCGCGGTTCATCGAAAGCGGGGTGATGTTATCGCAAAGAAAGCTACGATTATCGCAGTCACCAATCAAAAAGGTGGTGTGGGGAAAAGCACCACCTGTGAAAATCTAGGCATCGGGCTGGCAATGGAGGGCAAGAAAGTCCTGTTGGTGGATACCGACCCGCAGGGATCTTTGACCATCAGCATGGGCTGGCAGCAGCCCGATGAACTGCCCACCACCCTTTCCACCCTGATGCAGAAAGCCATGAACGACCAGCCCATCCAGCCCGGCGAGGGCATTCTGCACCACGCAGAGGGCGTTGACCTGATCCCTGCCAACATCGAACTGGCAGGGCTGGAAGTAGCGCTGGTGAACAGCATGAACCGGGAAAAGATGCTCAAGCAGGTGCTGGACAGTGCCAAACGGGAGTACGATTTTATTCTGCTGGACTGTATGCCCTCGCTGGGGATGCTGACCATCAACGCACTGGCGGCGGCAGACGCTGCCCTGATTCCCGTGCAGGCGCAATACCTTTCCGCAAAGGGTCTGGAACAGCTTTTGCAGACGGTGCAGAAGGTTCGGCGGCAGATCAACTCGAAGCTGAAAATCGAGGGTATCTTGCTGACCATGACCGACAACCGCACCAACTACGGAAAGCAGATCAGCAATCTGATCCGACAGGCATACGGAAAGCACCTGAAGGTGTTCGAGCAGACCATTCCCCGGTCAGTCCGTGCGGCTGAAACCAGTGCGGCAGGCAAGAGCATTTTCCAGCATGACCCCAAAGGCAAGGTGGCAGAAGCCTATAAATCTCTGACGAAGGAGGTGCTGGCGGATGCCGATCGACAACGGAAACTTAGCTCTGAAAGGGCTAGATGACCTGTTCTCCACCGAGGAAAACCGACAGGAGGAACAACGGGAGCAGGTACAGCAGATTCCCATTGATGCGCTGCACCCCTTCACCAACCACCCCTTCAAGGTGTTGGACGATGAAGCCATGACCCGGACGGTGGAAAGCATTGCACAGTACGGCGTGCTGGCTCCGCTGATTGCCCGCCCTCGCCCGGAGGGTGGCTACGAGATCATCTCCGGGCACCGCCGTCAGTATGCGGCTAAACTTGCCGGGCTGGACACGCTGCCGGTCATTGTGCGGCAGATGTCGGACGATGCTGCTGTGATATTGATGGTGGATTCCAATTTACAGCGTGAACACATCCTGCCCAGCGAGAGGGCTTTTGCCTACAAAATGAAGCTGGAAGCAATAAAAAATCAAGGTGCTAGGTCGGATTTAACTTCTCGCCAAGTTGGCGAGAAGTTGTGGAGTGTGACGCAAGTAAGTACGGACGCAAACGAAAGCGAACGTCAAATTCATCGTTTTATCCGTCTGACCAACCTTGTCCCGGAACTGCTGGACATGGTGGACGAAAAGAAGATTGCCTTCAATCCCGCTGTGGAGTTGTCCTATCTGGACGAAAGCCAACAGCGGGATTTTTTAGAAGCCATGGAGGACACCCAGAATGCGCCGTCCCTCTCGCAGGCGCAGCAACTGAAAAAGATGGCACAGCAGGGAGAGTTCAGCTACGAAAAAGCCTTTGATGTGATGGGACAGGAGAAAAAGAGTGAGAAAGACACTGTGACCATCAAAAACGAGACCCTGCGGAAGTATTTCCCCCGCAGTTACACGCCCAAACAGATGGAGGAGAAAATCATCCAGCTTCTGGATGCGTGGCAGAAAAAACAGCAGCGCCGCAATGAGCGCTGACTCACACCGTAACGTAAGACCCGATTGGGTCTTTTTTGTTTGCAAAAATTTGGAGACTAACTATTAAAAGTCAAGCCCCAAAATGAAAAAATCCGTCTGCCGACCGCTGCCCCTGACAAACAGCATTCAAATGCCATAATCAATGCAGCGAGGGCGACGGAGAGAATAGCAAAGCAAGCCCGGCCAACCCTCGCAGAAACAGAATAGCATTTGAATGCTTCGGTTTGTCAAGGGTTCGCTGCGCCAGCTAAGTTGTTCTTGGATTTGGCTCAGGCTCTGGAGAGAATCAGGCAGCTACAAGATATGCTTTGCCAGATTTCTGCAAGGCATAGATTAGCCGCACAAGTTTCTTCGTGGCATGGGATAAGGCAACATTGTAGTGCTTTCCTTCAGCACGTTTCTTGGCAAGATATTCAGCAAAGACGGGATTCCAGTGGCAGACGTACTTGGTTGCGTTGTAGAGGGCATATCGCAAATAACGAGAACCACGCTTCTCCATGTGAGCGTAACAGTTTGTAAGTTTTCCGGACTGGTATGTAGATGGAGAGCAGCCAGCGTAAGCAAGGATTTTGTCAGGAGATTCAAAGTTGGAAAAATCACCGATTTCAGCAAGAATCATGGCTGCTGACTGGATACCGACACCGGGAATAGAAAGAATCGGTGGATTCAGTTCATCCATGATTTTCTGAATAGAAACTTCAATTTCATCAATCTCGGAGGTGAGTTCCCGAATGAGTTTAATGGTATGCTTCAGTTCCAGAAATTTAGCAGGCATAACGGAACCAATGGAAGTTCTGGCAGCATCTCGAATCTGGATAGCCTTATCTTTGCCATAACGACCCTTGGATGCTGTCGCAAGAAGGTTTGTCAGCTTGGTGAGATGAATTTCTGAAATCTGTTTTGCACCGGGATATTCACTGAGGAGCGCATAAACCGAAGC